>JGI12210J13797_10014163_pt1 | contig 45410 bp, 45 predicted proteins | sample ElkSlonscriptome_3_FD_13797 | JGI IMG/M metagenome (IMG submission 13797) | reverse complement strand
GCGCAGCCGAAGTGGCGCTGTCACGTGACTACACTCTGGGCAATCACTGGCTGATCCTTGCCGGCCTGATCGTATCGGCATTGGTGACATGGATCATTGTAAAAAGCGGCATTCTGGACCGGGTGTTCGGCCTGTTGTCTGACCGCTGGGCCAATGCGCGGGTGTTCTGTGTTGCGTTGGCCTTCGCGCTCGTCAGTGCGCTGCTGACGCTGCCTTATGACATTTACACCGACTGGTGGCGCGAAACGGAATATGGTCGCACGGGTCAGCCAATCGGTGATTATCTTGCGCAAGGCGCTATCGGGATAGCCCTGTCCAGCATCCTTCTTTCTGTCTTCATCGTCGGCCTGTATTTCCTGCTGCGCCGCGCTGGGCGCGCATGGTGGGCATGGGCCGGAGGGCTGGTGGCAGTCACGATCTCTATCATGCTGCTTCTATCGCCCGCGCTGATTGAGCCTCTGTTCAACGATTTCGAACCCGTGCCCGAAGGCGAAGTGCGCGATGCGGTGCTGGCCATGGCGCAGGAGGCCGGCATTCCCGAAGACCGCATTTTCGTGTTCGACGGATCGCGCCAGTCCAACAATTTCACCGCCAATGTCTCAGGGATCGGCAGTTCTGCCCGGATCGCGATCTCTGACGTTGCTCTGGGCGAGGCCTCGCTGGACGAGGTGCGCGCGGTGACCGGGCATGAAATCGGCCATTATGTGCTGGGCCATGTGTGGCGCAGCGTGATCGTGCTGTCGCTGCTGGCGGTCGCGGTGTTCTTCATCACGGCCCGCGCCTATCCGTTCTTTGCGCGCATGTTTGGCAGCACAGCCTCGATTGAGGATGTGCGCGGATTGCCGGTGCTGCTCTTCACTTTCGGCCTTGTGTTTACTCTCGCGAACCCGATCACCAACACGCTGACCCGCGTGGGAGAGCGAGAGGCGGATGCCTATTCGCTGGCCACCGTCGGCCTTCCCGATGCCTTGTCCGAAGCGCTCGTGAAAACGGCCGAATATCGCTATCCCTATGCCGGGCCTGTGGAAGAGGCGCTGTTCTACACCCACCCCACCGTCGAAAACCGTGTGCGCGCGGCGATGGAGTGGAAAGCGGCGAATATGGCGACTGACGGTAGCGAGTGACGAAAGACCAGATCTTCGAATTCTTCCGCCGCCTGGCCGAAGACAATCCCGAGCCCGAGACCGAGCTGGAGTATGGCAATGCCTACCAACTGGTCGTGGCCGTGGCACTGTCAGCGCAGGCGACCGATGTCGGTGTGAACAAGGCAACGCGCGGGTTGTTTGCGAAGGTCGAAACGCCGCAGCAAATGCTCGATCTGGGGCTGGAAGGGCTGATCGGGCACATCAAGACAATCGGCCTGTTCAACTCCAAAGCGAAGAACGTGATCGCGCTGTCGCAATTGCTGATCGACGAATATGGCGGCGCAGTTCCCGACACACGTGAAGACCTGATCCGGCTGCCCGGTGTGGGGCGCAAGACCGCGAATGTGGTGCTAAATTGCTGGTTCGGGCAAGAGACGTTCGCGGTCGATACCCACATCCTGCGCGTTGGCAACCGCACCGGGCTGGCCAAGGGGAAGACACCGGAAAAGGTCGAAGAAAAGCTGGAAAAGCGCGTGCCGCAACCTTTCAGAGTGGGCGCGCATCACTGGCTGATCCTGCACGGGCGATACGTATGCAAAGCGCGCACGCCGGAGTGCTGGCGGTGTCCGGTGGCGGATTTGTGCAGTTTTCGTAAGAAGGTGCTGGAGGTGCCTAAGGGACGTTAATCAGCGGCCTTGGCACACGCTTTGCGACCGCCAGTCCCTGAAGGGTGCGCAGGGATCGGACGTCACGCAGATCACGCTCCGCCAGTCAGTATCTTGATCCGCTTTTTCTCAATGCGCGAGCGATCCTTTTCTGCATCCTTGATGCGAGAACCGGTGCGTGTGAGATCGTTGTTCTCTCTGTCGAGCTTGCTTTGCGCGCGTTCGAGCCTGCGCTGGGCCTCGCTAACTTCGGCTCGATCATCCAGAATTTGCTCGCGAAGCGTGACAAGGCGTTTTTCCAGCCGAGCGGCTTCGCGGTTCAGCTTGTCCCATTCCTTCATCTGCTTTTCAGACAGATTTTGAGGTGCAGTGACAACGATGGATGGCTCACCAGATGGTGTGACCTGCGCAGCCGCTGTGCCTGTCAGAGCCATCAGACAGGCAATTGCGACCAAGGATTTTTCAGTAATTTTCATCAGTCTTGTCCCTAGATAACGTCGACGATCCTCAGCAACTCAGACATCGTCCGCCGAGATCATCTCCGGGACATCAATCTCGCCCGTCAGCGCCGCGACCGTTGTCGCCACCGCTGCATCACCGCTCACATTGGTGGTGGTGCGCATCATGTCCATGATCCGGTCAACGCCGGCCACGAAGGCGATGGTCTCCAGCGGCACGCCGACCGCGCCGAAGACCAGCGCCATCATGATGAGGCCCGCGCCCGGAATGCCCGCCGCGCCAACCGCGCCCAGCGTGCCGAGGATCGAGATCAGGAAATAATCGCCCCAGCTCAGATCCACACCAAAAATCTGCGCGCCGAACAGCGTGGCGAGGCCCAGATACATCGCGGTGCCGTTCATGTTGATCGTCGCACCCAGGCTGATGACGAAGCTCGCGACAGAGTTCGACACGCCCAGATTACGCTGGGCACAGCGCAAGGTCACCGGCAAAGTCGCATTGGAACTGGCCGTGGAATAGCTCACCGCAATCGCATCAATGATGCCGCGGAAGAAATCGATCACAGGCAGCTTTGCGATGAATTTGATCATCGCGCCATAAATCAGCGCGATGATTAGCAGACAGCCCAAATAGTTGAGCGCCACCAGCTTACCCAGCGCCGCCAGTGCATCAAGACCAAGCGTACCCGCGACCCACGCCATCAGTGCAAAGACGCCAAATGGGGTCAGTTCCATCACGACCAGGGTGACTTTCTGCATGACGACACTGCCGCTTTCGAAGATTTTGAGCACCGGCTCGCCATCTTCCTTTGCCATCAGGATGCCGATCCCGATCAGCAGGGAAAAGATAATCAGTGGCAGGACATTCACATCCGCCATCACCTGGACCGGGCTTTGCGGGATCATGCCAAGGATCATGTCATTAAAGGTCGTCTCATTCGGCTCTGGCACATCGCCCATCGCAATCGCGGAGGTGTCCACGCCCGAGCCAGGGGCCAGCAGCGTGCCCAGCGCCAAACCCAGCCAGACAGCAATCTGACCGGTCAGCACAAACAGCAAGAGCGCCCGCCCGCCAACCGCGCCTAACTTGCGAATATCGCCAATCGCCGCAACACCCGCGACAAGACTGAAGAAGATGAGCGGCACGACCAGCATCTTGATAAAGCCGATGAAGACATCGCCGATGATCTTGATGCTCGCCGCGTCCGGCCCCCAGACACGCCCGAGGATGATCCCGAGGATCAGCGCACCGATCACCCGCTGCCAGAGCGGAATTGCAAACCAGGCTTTCATGTAAGGGTGCCCTTTAAGCTTCGATATCGTCGGGAAGTGCCAGCGCCGCCAGCGCCGCGCGCGCAAAGATGCGTGCCAGCACATCCAGATCAGCGATAGCCACAGCCTCGTCGCGCTTGTGCATGGTCGCGTTGCACAGGCCAAACTCAATCACCGGGCACACAGCACGCAGGAACCGCGCATCCGATGTGCCACCGGTGGTAGACTGTTCTGGCGCGATACCCGTTTCCGCTTCGATGGCGGCAGCGACCGCGTTCGAGAAAGCGCCGGGCTGCGTCAGGAATGGTTCGCCCGAAATGATCGGAAGAGCGCTACCGCCATGCTTTTCAGCAATGGCGATGACCCGTTCCGAAAGGCTGGTGCCTGAATGCAGATCGTTAAAGCGGATCGAGATACGCGCTCTTGCCTCTGCCGGAATGACATTGTGAGCCTTGTTGCCCACTTCCAGATCGGTGATTTCGAGGTTTGACGGCTGAAACCAGTCCGTGCCCGTATCCAGCACCAGTTGATCGAGCTCGTTCAGGATGGCAACCAGTTTGGGGATCGGGTTATCGGCCAGATGCGGATAGGCGACGTGGCCCTGCTGCCCTTCAACCTTGAGCCAGATATTGACCGAGCCACGACGCCCGATTTTCATCATATCGCCCAGCCGGTTGACGCTGGTGGGTTCCCCGACAAGGCACAGATCAGGCTCCACCCCTTCGGCGCGCATATAGTCGATCAAGGCGCGCGTACCATGCAGTGCGGGGCCTTCTTCGTCGCCGGTGATGATGAAGCTGACCGTGCCCGCCTCGGCCGGAATCTCGGCTGCGGCTGCTACCATGGCGGCAATAGAGCCCTTCATATCGACCGCGCCGCGTCCATACAGCAGTTCGCCGCGCTCTTGCGGCTCAAACGGAGCGCTGGCCCAGCCTTCACCCGGCGGGACCACATCCAGATGACCTGCAAAAGCGAATTGGCGGCTGCCTTCGGGCCCCTTGCGAATGGCAAAGAGGTTTTCGACCGGTGCCTCATCCGAGCCTTCATCGCCTTCGCCACGGGTGAAACGGTGCACCGCAAAACCCAGAGGCGCCAACAGCGATTCCATCACATCAAACACTTCGCCGGTTGCGGGTGTGACGCTGGCTGCGGCCATCAGGCGCTTTGCATAGTCGAGAGTGAGGCTCATGCGCGCTTGCCTAGCATACCGTCACGCGTGCGCAATCGAAGTGCCCAAAATCAGGCAATCTGCTCATATTGCTCGATCACCCATTCCTCGGATTCCGAAGCAGCGATCCATTCCTTCATCCAGTCATGCTCCCACACTGCCTGCATATAACTTTCGGCGAAACCGGGCACGCCGATGCCGTAGGTAATGAATCGCGAGACGACCGGGGCATAGAACACGTCCGCTGCACCGAAAGTGCCGAACAGGAACGGCCCGGAAGAGCCGTGGCGCGCGCGCGCCTCTGCCCATAGACCAAGGATGCGGACGATGTCCGCGCGGGTCTGGTCCGACACATTGGCGAGCGGCACCCGCTTTCGCACGTTCATCGGCATGTCAGAGCGCAGCGACGTGTAGGAAGAGTGCATTTCCGCCACCATCGCACGGGCCATGCCGCGCGCGGCATCATCCTTGGGCCAGAACCGGTCGCGTCCCACCTTATCGCTGAGATACTCAAGGATGGCGAGGCTATCCCAGATGACGGCATCACCGTCCCACAGGATTGGCACCTTGCCGCTGGAGGGCTGCATTTCGCCCATATCACGCTTGGCCCGGTCCCATTCCTCGCCCTTCATCGGCACAGTGATCTCGTCAAAATGCAGGCCGGATTGCTTCGCCGCGAGCCAGCCGCGAAGGGACCAGCTGGAATAGTTCTTGTTGCCAAGGATGAGTTTCATGCCGGCGCCCTTCCACCTTTGCGCTTTTCGTATAGATCAAGCGTAGGTATTCAGTGTTTCGCTGTCGAGGCTGAACAAGTTACGCCGGTGTATTGAAGTGTATCGGAGAACGCCCCAATGAGAATGACACAATGACCCTGCGCCCCTTTCACCTCGCCTTTCCCGTCGATGATCTGGCCACAGCGCGCGCCTTTTACGGTGATCTGCTGGGCTGCGATGAGGGGCGGTCATCGGACGAATGGATCGATTTCAACTTCCACGGTCACCAGATTACCGCGCACCTTTCTGGCGAAGCAGGTGACCGCGCGAGCAATGCCGTTGACGGGCATGCAGTGCCGATCCCGCATTTCGGCATCGTGCTGACCATGGAGGTGTGGCGCGCGCTGGCCGATAGGCTGGAGGCAGCGAACACCGATTTCGTGATGAAGCCGACCGTCCGCTGGGAAGGCAAGCCGGGGGAACAGGCAACGATGTTCCTGCGCGATCCGGCGGGCAATGCGCTGGAGTTCAAGGCGCTGGCAAATATGGATGAACTGTTCGCCAAATGATTGCCACTTGTGCGCGCCGCCTTCGGAGTTAGGACAAAGCGCATGGCAAAAGGCACCCACGATTACGCGGCCGATCCGCGCAACGACATTATCCTCATCAACGTAAACGGTGACAATGTGCCGCGCGCGCAGGCAACCGTCTCCGTCTTTGACAGCGGATTCATGCTGGGTGACGGCGTTTGGGAGGGGCTGCGGCTGCATAAGGGCGGCGTCGTCTTTCTGGGTGCCCATCTGGACCGATTATTCGAAGGCGCAAAGGCCATCGCGATGGATATTGGGCTGACCCGCGATCAGCTTATCGCGAGGATCGATGATGTGATCGACACCAACGCGATGCGGGATAAAGAGGGCGTGCATATCCGATTGATGGTGACACGCGGCATCCGCTCCACCCCCTATCAGGACCCGCGCGTGGTGATCTCTCCTGCCACCATCGTCATCATCCCCGAATACAAGGCCCCGCTGCCCTCCACAATCGAGACGGGCATCCGGCTGTTCACAGTGCATGTGCGGCGCGGCGATCCGGCGGTGCAGGACCAGAAGCTTAACTCGCACAGCAAGCTCAACTGCATCACCGCCTGCATTCAGGCGACGCAGGCGGGCGCGGATGAGGCGCTGATGCTGGACCCGCACGGCTTTGTGGCGACCTGCAATTCGACCCATTTCTTCATCGTGCGAAAGGGCGAAGTCTGGACCTCAAGCGGGGATTACTGCCTTGGCGGGATCACCCGCTCAAACGTGATCCGCGTTTGCAAGGAGGCGGGCATTCCCGTCTATGAAAAGAACTTCTCGCTCACCGATGTCTATGGCGCGGATGAAGCGTTTGTGACCGGAACCTTTGCCGGCGTTGTGCCTGTGACGGAAATTGATGGGCGCGCACTCACCGATGCTCGGGGGCCGATGGTCGAGCGCCTGCAGGGGCTGTATAAAGCGCTGATGGACAGGAATGTAGCGGCATGAGCGAGGCAATGCGCGTTGCCCCGATCCAAATTGCCATGTGGAGCGGCCCGCGCAATCTCTCGACCGCGATGATGCGCAGCTTCTCCAGCAGGGCGGACACATTCGTCAGTGATGAACCGTTTTATGGCGCCTATCTCAAAACGACCGGCGACCCCCAGCCCATGGCGGACAAAGTGATCGCGGATATGGACTGCGATTGGCACAGTGTTACCGCCGCGCTCCAAGGCCCCTTCCCTGATAGCGGGCCCGACGGCACTCCTGACGACAGGACAATCTGGTATCAAAAGCATATGCCCCACCATATGGAGGGGCCGATCAGCATCAGTGACTTTCCGGATATGCGCCATGCCTTCCTGATCCGCGATCCGGTGCGCGTCGCGGCGAGCTATGCGGCGAAGCGTAGCGCGGTCAATGCCGATCACCTCGGCATCACCCGTCAGCGGGCCTATTTCGACATCATCACACAGACGCAAGGGGCGCCGCCGCCAGTCGTCGACAGCGCGGATATCCTTAGCGATCCGGCAGGTGTGTTGGCAAAGCTGTGCGCAGCGTTAGGCATCACCTGGGATCCGGCCATGCTCAGCTGGAGCAAAGGGCCACATCCGGGAGACGGCGTGTGGGGCGCGCACTGGTATGACACGGTCAACGCCTCCACCGGTTTTGGCTCACCGCCCGGGCCACTGCCCGAATTGGACACCGCCTACGCGCAAGTCGCCGATGCCTGCCGCGCCGATTACGAAGCGCTGAAGGCCCATGCCATTAGACCGACGCGATAACGGCCGACCAGTAGGAACCGGCCGGCCGCATTATCGCTTTGCGCCAAGAGGCGGCTCAGTTGCCGAAACGCGCCGTCAACTGCACGCCATAAAAGCGCGGCTCTGCCTGAATGAAGGTCGGGATGCCAAACGCGCCGCCTGTATTACCCGCGTCCAGCAGGTATTCCTCGTCAAAGGCATTGCGGATGAAACCTGCAACCTCATAGCGGTCATCGGCAAAGCTGAACCCGGCGCGTGCATTGACAAGCGTGACCGCTTCCTGAGAGATCAGCGGATCGTTGGGCACTTGAAAGAAGATGCGGCTGCGATGGGTAACACTGGGCGTCGCAAAGAAGCGCACGCCTTCGCTGATCGGGGCGTCAATGGTAAAGCCTGCCGCGCCCTGCCATTCGGGCTGAAGCCGGAAACGCGCGCCCGAAAATTGCGGGGCGATGCCCTCATCCTCGTCAATGCCGCCATCGATATAGCCCACATTGCCGAACACCTGCAGCCAGTCGGTCAGTTCAATTGCGACCTCCGCCTCAAAGCCCAGATTGCTGGCGCTGCCCGCGCTTTCCGTGATGAATGCACCTGTCGGATCGCCGTTCTGGTCAAGTTCGGGCACGGACACCTGAAAGCCTTCATAGACCTGATAATAGACGCCGATCGCGCCCGATACCGGGCCGCTCGCCAGCTTGATCCCGCCTTCATAGTTCCACACGGTTTCCTCGGGCACTTCGGTTGCGCCGCCCGCATTCACCTGAACGATGGGAGAGCGGCGACCCTTCGAGATCGTGGCGAAGACATTCACATCGTCACTGATCCGATACAGCGCGTTGAAACGCGGCAGGATCGCCTGAAAGCTGTCATCGGCCCGGATCGTCTGCCCGTTTGTATCGACCTGTCCGGGGATCAGCGGCGCGCCTGAAATCTGCGAATTGGGTATCTCGGCAAAGAAGCCGGACTCGCGATATTCATCGAGCACGCGCACACCCGCCGTCAATTCCAGCGCGTCCGTGGCGAGCCATGTAATATCGCCAAAGATCGAATAGGCTTCGTTGCGGCCCTGATTTTCAAATACCGAGCGATAAGGGATCGCCGTCGCCGCACCGCCTGTTAAAAGCTCTGTGACCCCGGCTGCGGGCACGCTGCCATCAGGAGCGACGCAAGGAATGCCGGGGACCAGCGGCGCGCCAAACAGCGATGTAAGGCATTGCAGGAACAGTCCTTCCTCCGTTGAGAAGGGCACGTTTTGCGCACCGTCCTCGATAAAGAAGTTCCACCCCGCACTCGCCCGGATTTTTGATCCGTTATAGGTAAAACGGCCTTCATGGCTGATCTGCCACCCATCGGCGATTTCGGCAAATTCGAGGAACGGTGCAGCGGAACCATCGGCGTCGAACACCTCGGCGCTGTCAAATTCGCGGTAGCCATTGACCGTGGTGAAGGTCCAATCATCGGCAAACTGGTATTCCGCCGTGAGGTTCACGTCATAGACTTCGCGGTTCAAGCCAAGCTGGCTGTCACCCAAGGCCTCTGAGGAAAACGGTGATCCGCCCAGATTGACAGGCTCAAAAGCGTTGGCCGCGCCGCCCGGTGCCCCTGCGAAAGCGGGAAATGTGCCAGAGACAAAGGGCGTGCCGCCATTGCGTTGTTGATCGTAGGTGGCGACGACATCGACGGTGAGGTCTGCGTTGGGAGTATAACGGAGCGAGGCGCGAACGCCGAGCTGGTCCTGCGCGTAAAGCTCCTCTTCCTGACTAGCGGCAAGATTTTCAACATAGCCATCACGCGTGCGCCATTCGAACGCGATGCGTCCGGCGATGATATCTGATCCAGCGTTAATATACCCGCCCAGCAGCGTCTGGTCGAAATTGCCATATCCGCCGGTGACTTCGGCGGACAGACCCTCTCGTGGGCGAGCCGACACATAGCTGACCGCACCCACAGCCGAGGCGGTGCCAAACAGGGTCGCCTGCGGGCCTTTGATAACCTCGATGCGCTCCAAATCGTAGATCGCCTGATACGATCCGCGTGAGCGTGAGATATCAACGCCGTTGTAATAGAGCGTGACACGCGGTCCCTGCTGCGACGAGCCGGAATCCGAGGTGATCCCGCGGATGACAACGCCGGGATTGTTGGCGCTCTGCTCTTGGATCAACAGGCCGGGAATATAGTTGGAGAGCTCATCAAGGTCCGTGACGCCCAATTCCCTGATTCGGTCGCCGGTCACCGCCGAAACGGTGATCGGCACGTCTTGCGCGCGCTGTTCGATTTTTTGCGCGGTGACGATGATGGTGTTGCCTGAAGAACCGCTTTCGGCAGGCTGATTTTCGCCAGTACCAGCTTCAGCAGAATCTTGCGCCATGATGGGCGCGGCACTGACGGCGACAGAGGCAAGCAATGCGCTCTTGAGAAGGAATGTTTTCATGGGAACCTTTGCGTTGGAGAGGAAGCAACGCAAGTTCCGCTATGATGCTGCTGTGACACAGTCACGGCGGCGCCATTGCAGTTTGATGAAGAAGCAAACAATTTCGCCGCAGTTCTGTAATGATTGCGGCTGGGGCCTGCTCCACCAGTTTCAGGATGAGGCAATCGCCCGAAGCCGTCAGCATTGCGGCACGCCTTTCGCGTGCTCGCGAATCAAGAGGGCGATCAGCAGGCTGCGGAGCTTGGTGGAAACAGTAATCTGACAGGCCACGCGGAAAAATCGTCCGTTGGTCTTGGAAGGAGAGGGCGGACGCCGACCTCAGGCAGATGCGTTCCAGTCCTGGCCCAGCGCATCAGCGACAATGGCCGCTCGCAAAGCTTCGATCCCCATGCCTTTTTCCGCGCTGGTCAAGTGCAGTTCGGGGAAAGCGGCGGGATGTTTGCGCGCTTCATCCGCCACGGCGCTCGCCACGCGATCAAGGTCGCTGGCCTTGATCTTGTCAGTCTTGGTCAGGACAATGCGATAGCCCACGGCAGCCTCATCCAGCATTTTCATCATCTCGCGATCAACATCTTTCAGGCCATGGCGGCTGTCGACCAGCACCAGATTGCGCGCAAGAACCTGTCGCCCGCGCAAGTAGCTGCGCACCAGTTTCTTCCAGCGCTCCACCACATTCACCGGCGCCTTGGCAAAGCCGTATCCGGGCATGTCGACCAGACGAAACCGCGTCGGCTCACCCACCTCGAAGAAGTTGAGCTCTTGCGTGCGCCCCGGCGTCACCGAAGCGCGCGCGATGCTCTTGCGCCCCGTAAGCGCGTTCAGGAGCGAGGATTTGCCAACGTTCGAGCGCCCGGCAAAGGCCACTTCGGGCACGGTTGGTTCAGGCAGAAATTTCAGTTGAGGGGCGGACAGCAGAAAATCGACCCGACCTGATAACAGGCGTGAGGCCGCCCGTTCGCGCAATGCTTGCGCGCGTTCTTCACCTGCGGTCTGATCGCGCTCCGGATCAGAAGCGGTCACGCCTTTCCTTCCGCCTCGCGCGCATTCTTGGCGGCCATATCAGCCTTGTCCTTGTCCGCCTGCGCGCGCAGCTGGGGGTGTTTGGAATACAGATATTTCTGCTGAGCCAGTGTCAGGATGTTCGAGGTCACCCAGTAAATCAGCAGGCCCGAGGCGAACGTCGCCATCACGAACATCAGCACCCAGGGCATGATGTTGAATATCTGCTGTTGCACAGGGTCCATGGCTGTCGGGTTGAGTTTGAAGGTCAGCCACATCGTAACACCCAGCAAGACCGCGAGCACACCAATGCCAAGGAAGCCGGAAACCTCGAAAGGCAACAGGCCAAACAGGTTGAGCAGCGTCGCCGGATCGGGCGCGGTCAGATCTCTGATATACAGGAACGGCTCATGCCGCATGTCGATCGACAGGATCAGGACCTTATACAGCGCAAAAAAGATCGGGATCTGAATAAGGAGCGGCAGACAGCCCGCAAGCGGATTGACCTTCTCCTCCTTATACAGCTCCATAATCTTTTGCTGTTGGACCTGCTTGTCGTCCTTGTAGCGTTCCTGAATGGCCTTCATCTTGGGCTGAACGGCCTTCATCTGAGCCATGCTGGCAAACTGCTTTTGCGCGATCGGGAACAGTAGGCCGCGGATCAGGACCGTGAGGCAGATGATCGCGACGCCGAAATTGCCGACCAGCCCGTTAAGTGTGCGCAGCAACCACAAAAGCGGTTTTTCGATAATCTCGAACCAGCCCCATGATATCGCCTTGCCGAACAGGGTGATCCCGCTTTCGGTGTATTCGTCGAGAAGGGCGCTGTCCTTGGCTCCGGCAAACAGACGTGTAGACTGAGTGGTCGTGGCCCCGGCGGCCAGCGTCACCGGCTCATACAGCACATCGGTGCGGAACAGATTATCGCCCAGCGAGCGGAAAGAACCTTCCGCATTCTGCGCCCCAGACCCATCGCCCGGAATCAGTGCGGAAAGCCAGTAGCGGTCCGAAAAACCCAGCCATGATGGCTGGCCTTCAGGTGTGACTTTACCAACTTCAGCGAGTGTCTCGTAATCCTGATCGTAATCAACCGTGCCGCCAAAAACGCCGGTCGGACCCGCGTGAACGATCCACTCCCAAGCCGTCGCGTTCTTGGCTGTGCGGTTTATCAGCGCAAACGGCTGCACGATGGCCGCGCTGGCCGTCGAGGCGTTCGTGACGCTCTGCTCGGCAGAGATCATGTAGCCGTCATCGACAGTTAGTTTGATCGAATAGACAAGGTCGCCGTCTGGCCGTGTAAGCGTGACAGGATTTTGCGGCGTCAGCTTGTCGCCATCTGCTGTCCAAACGGCGCTGGAGGACACGCGTTTGCCGCCCGCAACAAAGCCGAATTCCGCGAAATACTGATCATCGGTGCGTTCCGGCGCGAACAGGCGGACAGGGCCGGAATCCTTGTCGACCGTCTGGCGATGATCCTTGATCACAATGTCGTCGACGCGCGCGCCGACAAGGTTGATTGATCCGGCAACGCGCGGGGCATCAATCACCACACGCTGCGGATCAGCCAGGGCCGCACTCAGATCGACCGGCCCACTCGCCGCGGCAACCTCGCCAGCGCCCAGATCAGCGGCGACCGTGCTCGTCCCCGCCGCCCCGGCTGCGCTTGCAGCAGCAGCAGGCTCAACGCCTTCCGGTGTCTCTGCCCGTGTCTCGGGCTGCGGATAAAAATACCCCATGCCCATGTCCCACCCAAGGATGAGCAGACCTGACAACAAAAAGGCCAGCAGCAAATTGCGCGAATTGTCCAAGATCGATCCCTGTAGTGTTTAAAAACGCAGTGTCTGAAACGTCGTCTATTATGTCGTGGCTGACTATTTAGGCATTGTCGTCCCCATTTCCCACTGGCGCATTGCAGCGCGGTCAGGGAACCGGATCATGCCCATGCCCGCCCCATGGATGGCAGCGCATTAGCCGCTTTGTCGCCATCCATCCACCCTTGAGAGCGCCATATTTGCGCAAGGCCTGAATCGCATATTCGCTGCATGACGGGGAATAGCGGCACGATGGCGGCAGGATGCGTGACGGGCCAAGCTGCCAGGCGCGTGCAATCAGAATGAAGAGGTGCTTCATCCAGCGCCAGCCATTTGCATCTTTGCCCCGCGATTGCCGCCACGCCCGCCGTTTCTAGGCCGCCGCCCGCGCGATGCATCGCCCTTACCCTCTCGCGCCCGCGCCAAGGCAATCTGCAACTCTTGAGCCATAAGCGCAAAATCCCGCTCAACACCGCCCGCGCGGCCAATCATCACATGGTCGTGATCCGGCAGGCCGCCTTCGGGCAACGCAGCGCGCAAAAGCTCGCGAAAGCGCCGCTTCATCCGGTTGCGCACCACGGCGTTGCCGATCTTCTTGGTCACGGTGATTCCGTAACGCACACCCTCCCCCCCGTTAGGCCGTGTTAACAGCACGAAACCGGGCTTGGCATTACGCAGTCCCTTATTTGCGCTGAGAAAATCGGCGCGCTTGGTGAGGATGGTCGGCATAAGGCGTCACAATAACAAAAACGGGCCCCCACTGGGAGCCCGCCTGGAAATCCAAAAAACGGGCACCCGCAGAGAGCCCGAAGGCGCTGCCTTGTCGGCAGTGCTCACCCGCTTTGGCCGAAACACATCCAAACTACGCCGCCACGCGGCGTGGTTTAAGGCCTGAGAAGCAAAGCGAAGACAACGGCAGCCCCAACGGGCTACACGCTAAATCACGCAGTCAGCTTCTTACGGCCGCGACGACGACGCGCGCGCAGCAGCTTACGACCACCGACGGTCGCCTTGCGTGCGAAAAAACCGTGGCGACGCGCGCGCACAAGATTACTAGGCTGAAAAGTCCGCTTCATATCATCCTCGAAAATACTGGCCCGGTACATGAGCGGGGCGGTAGGATGTGCCCTGCCCGATCATCCGGAGTTGCCCGGCACAATTGCAAGTTTGCGCAATTGAACCACGATCAGACGCGGGCCGTTATGGGATCGTGCGTCACGAGTCAAGAAAAGCATGGCCCCTGACACGCGCAAATTCCGTGCCTGTGCTTGCGAGTGTGGGGGGCAATGTCAGCGCGGCGACGTCACCATAGGCGATCACGGGCTTTGCAGCATGCGCGGGACGCGCCTCGGCAAGAGTGGCCATTAGCGGCAGAATCGTCGGCCCCATCGCTGGAACAGTTTCAAGTAACAGTTCAGGCAATGCGAGCGGAGACGGCTGAATTGCCGCAATCGTCCACTCAGACTTTGCATATTTGCGCGGGGCAACAGGGGTCTGCCTGACCAGCGCCATCCGGAATGCTGATGCGCGCTCAGGTGTTCGCAACGGTTTGCGACCGGGGGCGATCCAGCGGCGCATATCCTCCGCATTCAGCCATTTCGCGCTGGAATGCGGCACTGAATTGGTCATCGAATAGAACGCGCGGGCCTGCGCCTCGCTCATCCCCATTTCGCGGTAATAGTCCAGATACAGGCGGTTTTCCGGCGCGTCCGGCGCAAAATCGGTAGGCTGGCGACCGTAATTGTCGAGCCACGAATGAACTGCGAATTGCGCGCCATCATCTACCTGGCGCTCTTTCCCGGCGAGGAACAGTTCGACCGCCCCGGAACGCACCGATCCACCGCGCGGAACATGCGTGGCAAGACCCGCCTCTCGGATACGGCGGCCCACAGCCAGATTGGCGATGTCGTTGTTGGTGCCCGGTGCCTCCACCATCTCAAGCACACGAAGGCCCGGATAATCGCGCAGCATCGCATCAAAATGACGGGGGCTGGCGCTGTCGGTTGGTCCGATCACGGCGGCGCGATTCTGGCCCAGCACGACAAACGGACCATATTGCGCAACCGCACCAAAAAGGCGCGGCGTCGTTGCAGGCATGGCATATCGCGCGGCCTGATTGGTCCGCGTTGTGGTGTGCACGATGGGCGCTTGAGCGATTCGGGCAGAGCTGGTCTCGCCGGCAACGCGGACCCAGCGCTGCTGCGCATCGTCCCATTCCTCAACCCAAGTCGTCGTGCTCACCGTGCGATAGGCATGCCCTGTCAGGACGTGATCCTGTGCCTGCCCTGCACTGGACCAAACGAGGAGATCGAGCATGGCGACAAGGATGGCAATCCATTTCATGCCGCATTCAATGCGCCCATGTCACTTTGTATTTTACAAAGGTTTATGCTTGCGAAAGTGTTGCGTAGCCGTGCTTAAGTGCTCGACAAGGCCCTCTTAACTCTCCACAAACACCAACAATCGGGGCGTGACGGGACGCTGCTTATCAAGGGAATGTGCTCGTGGTCGCGCTGGTCAGGACGGTCGCCTATCTCGGCCTCGAAGCCAAACCGGTCGAGGTGCAGTGTCAGGTTGCCAGCGGCCTGCCGCGCTTCAGCGTGGTTGGTCTGCCTGACAAGGCTGTCAGCGAAAGCCGTGAGAGAGTTCAGGCCGCACTGGCCGCAATGGGCCTTGCGCTGCCGCCCAAACGGATCACGATCAATCTGTCACCTGCCGATCTGCCCAAGGACGGGTCGCATTACGACCTGCCGATTGCGCTCGCATTGCTCGCAGCAATGGGCGTCACCGATGCCGAGCAATTGGGCGACTGGATCGCGGTGGGCGAATTGTCGCTCGATGGCCGCATTGTCGCTTCGCCCGGAGTTCTGATTGCGGCGCTGCATGCGAGTGAGGCGGAATGCGGGTTGATCTGCCCGGCAGAGCAAGGCTCCGAAGCGAAATGGGCGAGCGGCGTGCCTGTCCTTGCCCCGCGTGATCTCAGCGGACTGCTGGCCCACCTCAAAGGCGCAAGCGTGTTGCCAGAGCCTGTGCGCGGCGACGTTGTGGAAGCGCCGCCCACGGCTGATCTGCGCCAGGTAAAGGGGCAGGAAACCGCAAAGCGTGCGCTCGAAATTGCAGCCGCTGGCGGGCACAACCTGCTGATGGTCGGCCCGCCGGGATCGGGCAAGAGCCTGCTTGCGAGCTGCCTTCCCAGCATCCTGCCAGAGCTTTCGGCGACTGAGGCACTGGAGGTTTCCATGGTGCAATCGGTCGCGGGCACTCTGGAGGCAGGCCAGATCAGCCGCGCGCGCCCGTTTCGCAGTCCTCACCACTCCGCCAGCATGGCCGCGTTGACGGGTGGCGGCCTGAAAGTGCGCCCCGGCGAAGTAAGCCTCGCGCATCTGGGGGTGCTGTTCCTCGACGAATTACCCGAATTCCAGCGTCCCGTGCTCGATTCGCTGCGCCAGCCGCTTGAAACAGGACAGGTCGATGTGGCGCGGGCCAATGCGCATGTCAGCTTTCCCGCGCGGGTCCAACTTATTGCGGCGATGAATCCGTGTCGCTGTGGCCATGCAGGCGAACCCGGGCACACCTGCGCGCGCGGACCGCGCTGTGCCAGCGAATATCAGGCGCGGCTGTCGGGGCCACTGCTCGACCGGATAGACCTGCATGTCGAAGTCGCCGCTGTCAGCGCCATGGACCTCGCTCTGCCGCCACCCGCCGAAGACAGCGCCGCGGTTGCGGCCCGCGTCGCTGCCGCGCGAAACCTGTGCGGGCCACGCGGTGTGCGCTCCAATGCGGAATTGCAGGCGGACGCGTTGGAGGACTTTGCCGCCCCCGACGAGGCGGGTCGCACGTTGATGATGCAGGCGGCGGAAAAGCTGCGCCTGTCCGCGCGCAGTTACACCCGGATGCTGAGGGTCGCGCGGACAATCGCCGATCTGGCACGCGCGCAGCAAGTGGGCCGTCCACATATCGCAGAGGCGCTCAGCTATCGCCAGTTTGTCGGCGTAAGGTAAAGGCCAGCTGTGGAGGAATGGCGATGGCATTCGACCCGAGCGGGCTGATTCATATTGGCGCAGCCATGCTGCTAATCGCCTATTTTATCCGCGATGAATTGCGTCTGCGCATTCTGATCATCTTGGCGACCTTCATCTACATCGCCTATTACTATCTCGAGCCTGATCCCCCGCTCTGGGATGCGATCGTCACCAGCGTCCTCATGATTTTCGTGAACCTCTATGTCCTCGCCCAGATCGCTCTGGAGCGAACGACCTTTACTCTCAACGAAGAGGAAAAGGCCCTGTTCGACGCGTTCGAAACGCTGTCTCCGGGTCAGTTTCGCCGTGTGTTGAAAGTCACACAGTGGCGCATCGCAACAGACCCTGAAGGCACCACACTGACCCGCGAGGACGAACCCTCAAATGCCCTGTTCTATATTATCGACGGGGTGATATCGGTCCAGAAAAAGGACCGGCAATTCCGCTTGCCCGAAGGCAATTTCGTCGGCGAAATCGCATTCATCCTAAAGCGTAAAACCACCGCGACCACCGTCGCGCCCGAAGGGGTGCGGTATGTTGAATGGGACAGCGACAATTTGCGGCGACTGGGGGACAAATTTCCCAATCTCGGCAACGCTTTGAATGCCTTGCTGACGCGCGATCTGGCCAAGAAATTGACTTCAAGCTATCGCCCCGATGATGTTTTGCCAGCAACACAGGAATCGATCCAATTGCTCGAAGCTGCGGATTGAGGCCGACCTCTACAATGTCGCACAGTGCAGTTCATCTGCGCGAAAGGTGGTTTCCTGCTAGCGGATATGACGCCCGCCCAAATCACCGCCGCCCAAATCACTCCGGCTAACACCTGCCAGCATGAGCGCCCCTTTGTCCGACACTCTTCCTGTTTCGCCCGAAGCGGCTGACTTGGCCTATGCTGAGGGCTTTGAGGAAGGATACGCGGAAGGCGCGGCAAATCGCGCAGCGGAGAGGGATGCTCTGAAACGGCGGGTTGCAGGGATCACTTTGACGGTCCTGGCCGAGCTTTTGGTGATTGCGCTGCTGCTGACGCTGGGCTGGAACCTGAGCCAGGGCGAAGAGGATGCGCCTCAGATTACCACTATCGAGGCGCGCAATATTTCGTCAGACCCTCCGACCGCAGCTGAGGAACCCTCACAAAGCGCAAGTGAACAGCAGGCTCAGCCGGTGCCCCAACCGCCAGAGCCCGCACAAGCCCCGCCACCCGACTTGCCAAACCCCCTGCAACTCAATCCGCAGCCAGCCCCTTTGCCCGCGCCCAGTCCCGCGCCGCAGCCGAAGCCTTCCCCCACTCCGCGCCCGACAACGCCTGCCGCGCCAGCCGGGCCACCAGCGCAAGTCTATGGTCCGCCTGATACCGGTCCGCCCGGTGGCCAGTTTGACAGCCAGCGTGTCGGCACCGCTCCGAATGGGGAGCCAATGTATGCCGCGCGCTGGTATCGCGAGCCAACGCGTCAGGAATTGTCCGGCTATCTTTCGACTGCAACCGCGCCCGCCTACGCTCTCATTACATGCAAAACGGTTCCCGATTTCTATGTCGAGGATTGCGTGTTGCTGGGTGAAAGCCCGAGCGGGTCACAGATCGGACGCGCTGTCATGGCGGCGGCATGGCAATTCCGTGTGCGCCCCGCAATCGTGGGCGGGCGCTCTCAAGTGGGATCATGGGTGCGGATCAGGATTGACTATCGCCAGACAGTGCGCCGGTAATCCTCAGCCGGACTGGCGCACGACCTCGCAAAAATCCTCGCCATATGTCTCCAGCTTCTTCGCCCCGATGCCAGGTACCTGCGCCATAGCATCCAGACTGGCCGGGCGGGCCAGTGCAATTTCGCGTAACACACTGTCGTGAAAGATGATGTAGGCGGGGATGCCCTGCTCCTTTGCCAAGGCCGCGCGTTTTGACCGCAGCGCCTCAAACAAGGGATTGCCGACCGGATTGGTGCCGCCGCGACGCTGGCGACTTTTCTTGCGCGGTGGCTCCGCGATGGTGACGTCGCGCTCCCCTTTCAGAACAGCGCGCGCACCCGGTCCCAATGCCAAACCGCTATGTTCGGTGGTCACCAGCATTTCCTGGGCCATGGCCGCGCGCATCGCCGGGCGCAGCAAGGGGGCCTCCTCGGCTGAGACAATGCCGAAGACAGACAGCGCATCATGGCCGCGCTGGCGCACACGTTCATCATCGCGCCCGATAAGGACCTTTTCGATATGGCCGATCCCATAGCTTTGCCCGGTACGATACACCGCACTCAAAAGCTTTTGCATGACCTGCGTCACGTCCAGAACCCTGGGCGGGTCGAGGCAATTGTCGCAATTGCCGCATGTCGCAGGTGGGTGCTCACCGAAGTGTTTGAGCAGGATTTCGCGGCGGCATGTCGGCGCTTCGACCAGACCCGCCAATACGTTCAATCGCGCACGTTCGCCCGCCAGCCGCTCCTCATCAACATCATCAAGCCATTGGCGCGCCTTGGCAAAATCATTGGCGCTCCAAAGCATGTGGGCCTCAGCCGGATCGCCATCGCGGCCCGCGCGCCCGGTTTCCTGGTAATAGGCCTCGATTGATTTGGGCAGTGCGGCGTGGATGACAAAGCGCACATCGGGTTTGTCGATCCCCATGCCAAAAGCGATGGTGGCGACCATCACCATATCTTCTGATGCAACAAACTCCGCTTGGATAGCGGCGCGCTGTTCCGGGGGTAGGCCCGCGTGATAGACGCCGACGGGCCTGCCAGTCGCTTCCAGCTTTTCCGCCAATTGCTCACAGCCTTTGCGACTTCCGGCATAGACGATGCCAGCACCCGGGATTGAGCGGACCAGATCGGCAATCTGCCTGCCTGCATTGTCACGCGGCGCGATAGTGTAGCGAATATTGGCACGGTCAAAACCGGCGATGATCATGCCTTCATCAGGCAGGCCAAGCTGGCGCAGAATATCAACGCGGGTCGCCTGATCGGCGGTGGCAGTCAGCGCAAGGCGCGGGACACCGGGAAATTCATCAAGCAGCGGGCGCAGCAAGCGATAGTCCGGGCGGAAATCATGCCCCCATTCCGAAACGCAGTGCGCCTCATCAATGGCGAACAGCGCGATATGAGCGGACGCCAGCAAATCGCGAAATCCTCTGGTCGTTGCGCGTTCTGGCGCGATATAGAGCAGGTCCAGCTCATCATCGCGCAGCCTTTGAGCTGTCGCGGCGTTGTCCATATCCGCGCTGGTCATGGATGCGGCGCGGATGCCCATCGCTTTGGCTGCGCGGATCTGATCATGCATCAATGCGATGAGTGGGGACACGACAATCGCCGTGCCCGCTCGTACCAGCGCCGGGAGCTGATAGCACAGCGACTTGCCCGCGCCGGTCGGCATCAGGGCGAGCGCATGATCCCCGCGCAGTACCCGCTCCACCACCGCTTCCTGCTGACCGCGAAAATCGGTGTAGCCGAAGGTCTGGCGCAGGATCTCACGCGCACGGCTCATGCTGTCCATATCGATACGAAGAGGCTCGCTTGCGGGCATAGCCAACTCACGCCAGTCATGGCGCAAAGGGTCAAGGGTCGAAGTGTTGCCCATACCGGTTTGTCATCAGATCAGGGCACAAGAGACCAGATAAGAGCGCGCCTAGCGGGTGGCCTTTAGCTGCGTCATGTCGATCACGTCACCCGTTGCCAGATCGTCGCGCGGGTTTGCGACAGTCCCATCGGCGCGTTTGCCCACGTCGTTGCGCTTGATCAGGTTCAGATCGGTGTGGCCAAGGATCCGGCCATCATGAGACAGGATTGAAACCGGTCCGACAGGCAGACGATCATGTTCATCAACCAGCACAGGATCTTCAGCAACGAACTCGCTGCCGTATTTCTGGCCCCACTGACGCAATGCGATCATGGCGGGGAGCAGGTCGAAGCCCTTTTCTGTCAGGCGGTATTCGATCTTTCGTCGGTCATCTTCGCATGGCTTGCGCTGAAGGATGCCGTGATCAACGAGCTTTGCTAGTCGGTTTGAGAGGATGTTGCGGGCGATCCCCAGCTCGGTCAGAAATTCCTCGAAGTGTTTCAGCCCGTTAAAGCTGGCGCGCAGGATCATGAATGACCAGCGCTCCCCCATCACTTCCAATGCTTGCGGCAGGCCACAATCGATAAGTTCACGCAGGGATTCTCTTACTTCGCCCATAAATCAGTCCTCTTCGTGCAACCTTGCTAGCGCAGATTAGGTCAGGAACAAAATCCGCGCTGAATAATTTTCAGTTTTAGGTTGCAACTGAAAACCGAATCACATAGGTGGCAATTCGCAACCAGTTTTAAATCGAAACGTTGCGCTGCACAATTACTAATTAAGAACCCCGTTTTAAAGGACAATGCGATGACCCTCTCCCTCAACGCCGCAAGCCGCCTCTCCCTGATCGCCACCGCCGCTGTCGCGCTTGGTGCCAGTCTCGCTCCCACGACCAGTCAGGCCGCTGCACCCTACTACACGGCCATACTGGCCGCTCCTGCGGATGATGACCGCGCCGTTGCCGGCGGCGTCGCATGGGCTTGCAAGGACACCACCTGTGTCGCAGCCAAGGGCACGAGCCGCCCGATGCGCATCTGCCGCGGTCTTGCGCGTGAATTTGGTGAGATCACCAGCTTCGCGGCAAAGGGCAAGGAATTGGGCGAGGAAAAGCTCGCCAAGTGCAACGGCAAGTAACTCGCATGTAATCCCGCACCGCCCGTAACTCTCCACACGGGCGGGCGTATAAGACCCCCGGCGCCGCCTTCCCCACAAGGCCGCGACCGGGGAATTTTTTTGAGGGCCAAGGAAACGCAATCACAGATATCGCGATGCAGTCAGTTGCTGTTCCAGTCCAGCTGCGTCGATGAAGATATGCGCATCCCATCCGCGCGCCTTGGCCGCCGCGATGTTGGCGGGGTTGTCATCAGTGAAGAACAGTTCTTTGCCAGAACGAGCGCTGCGTTCTTCGACAATCTCGTAAATCCGTGGGCTTGGCTTGGCGACCTTCTCTGAACCGGATACGATAATATCCTCAAACAAGTCAAAAAGCCGGTGTTCAGGCCGGAAACCAGCCCATAGCTCATGTCCGAAATTGGTCAGACAGAACAGCGGTACACCCTTTTCATGTAACCGCCGGACGACAGCATGCGTCCCTTCCACAGGGCCGGGGATCGTCTCGTTAAAGCGCGTTGAGTAGGCGCGGATCAGACCGGCATATTCGGGAAACTTCGCGCAGCGTTCGGGCACCATTTCCGCCAGCGGCCGACCGCGATCATGTTGAAAATGCCACTCCTCTGTGACGACGTTGGAAAGGAACCAGTCCAGCTCCTCCGCATCCTCGATCAGCTTTTCAAACAGGCTGCGCAATTGCCACTGATACAGGACGCGCCCCACATCAAAGACGACGGCTTTTCCCGATTCGCTCATCTCAACACCTCGCAAATGCAAACAGCCCGCGCTCCTGCATGGAGGCGGGCCGCTGCAACCAATTGACCACCTACATAGGTGATCAACGCATCAATCAGCCCTGACGGGCCTTGAAGCGACGGTTCGTCTTGTTGATTACATAAGTCCGGCCACGGCGGCGGATGACGCGGCAATCGCGGTGACGGTTCTTCAGCGACTTAAGGCTGTTGCGAATCTTCATGATAGGTCTCTCGAATACAAAAGCGCGCCGGAATCGGTCCGACGCGCGGAAATTCTGTGCCGCCGATAGGGGCGAGAGCGATTTTCGTCAAGCAAAGATAAGGCCGATCGCTGGTTAACGGCGGCAGTGATGCACCCCTATTCGCCGCGTAATTCGGTCAGCTTGCGCTCCCAATCCAATGCATGCCCGATGATCGTGTCCAGATCGGCATGCTGGGGCTTCCATGGCAGCTCTGCGCGAATGCGCGAGGGATCGGAGACAAGCTGATCGGGATCACCCGGACGCCGTGCCTCTAACCGCCGATCAATTGTCATGTTGGTCACGCGATCCACAGCGTCCAGCACCTCAAGCACAGAGAAGCCGCGCCCATAACCGCAATTCATAGTGAGTGAGCGCTCCGGCTTCGCGACCAGAGCCTCCAGCGCCAGAACATGCGCCGATGCCAGATCGCTGACATGGATATAGTCGCGCACGCCCGTCCCGTCTGGCGTATCATAGTCAGTGCCAAACACGCTGACATGGTCCCGCTTGCCCAACGCTGCCTCAACCGCGACCTTGATCAGGTGGGTCGCCCCAGCGGTCGACTGGCCGGAACGCGCCTGCGGATCGGCCCCGGCAACATTGAAATATCTCAGGGCGCAATAATTGATCGCATGCGCCGCCGCCGTGTCGTCCAGCATCTGTTCGGTCATCAGTTTTGACCAACCATACGGATTGATAGGCTGTCGCGCTGCATCTTCGCTCACGGGCGACACCTCTGGCACTCCATATGTCGCCGCGGTGCTGGAGAAGATGAAATGCGGCACGCCCGCTGTCACCGCTGCTTCAATTAAGGCGCGGCTTTTTACAGTGTTGTTGTGGTAATATTTGAGCGGGTTTTCGACGCTTTCGGGCACCACGATAGAGCCTGCGAAGTGCATGATCGCGCGCGTTTCCTGCTCGGCAAAGATACGCGCAAGCAAGGCGCCATCCTCGATATCACCCTCGTACAATGGCACATCATCCGGCACAGCAAAGCGAAAGCCGGTAGTGAGGTTATCGATCACCGCAACCGGCCAGCCCGCATCGCGCAGGGCCAGAACCGCATGACTGCCGATATAGCCGGCACCGCCAGTGACAAGAACGGAAGGTTTCGTTTCAGACATCATGCGCAGGGCCCCTATCAGACTTACCCTGCGAAAGGGTGAAGCATCTGAGAGTCACTGGCGCAAACCACCCGGCGGAATAATCGGGTTTTGCACAAGTCTACACAGCGCCTATGGTTCGGTCAGAAAAAGGAACCGAACATGTCGCAAAACCCCCTCTCCCTTCAGGCACGCTTGCGCTCCATCTTCGCCGCCGTCGCTGTGATTGGTGTTTCCGCCTGTACCGGCGGCAGCTTTACCGGGCCGATCGAAGTCACCCGCTTCGTGGCGCAACAACCCGCAAACCTGGGGCAAGGCACAATTGCTTTGAGCTTTGCCGAAGACCTCAAGAACGAAGGTGCACGCGATGCCTTTCGCGGCGCGCTGGCGGATCAGTTGAGCCTGCTCGGATACACCGTGATCGACAATGCAGAGATCGCAGATCAGATCGCGACGATCGAAACCAGCCGCAGCGCTCTTGCCGCTGAACAACAGCGCAACCCTGTCAGCGTCGGTGTCGGCGGAGGTGTAGGCGGCGGTGGATTTCGTGGAGGCGTGGGCGGCGGTCTGGGTGTCGGCATCAATCTGGGCGGCGGCAGCCGCGGGCCACGCGTCCTCTCCGAACTGCGCGTGATGATTGCGCCGGCTGCGGGCGGCCAGAACCTGTGGGAAGGCCGCGCGCAATTCCCCACCAGCGTGAACTCACCTTACGCTCCGGTTGATATCAACGCCCGCACACTCGCGGCGGCCTTGTTTCAGGACTTCCCCGGCGGCAATGGAGAAACAGTGAGTATCCCGGCAAAGGACCTGGTGGAGCAATAATGACAATCGCAATCGACGCCGCTTTTGACAGCGGCAATATTGAAGTCCTCTCTATTGATGGCATCAAAGCCCGCCTGGCCATCACCAAAGATCACAATTCCAAGTTTGCGCAGTGGTTTCACTTTCGGGTGACCGGGGGCGCGGGGCAGGAATTGGAACTGACCATCACGGGCCTGAATGACAGCGCCTATCCCGGCGGCTGGCCCGACTATGACGCCTGCGTTTCGGAAGACCGGGAATACTGGGCCAGAGCCTCCAGCAGCTTTGATGCCAAGGCGGGCGGCGGCGCGCTCACCATCCGCTACACTCCGGCATCCGACATCGCCTATTTCGCCTATTTCGCGCCCTATTCAATTGAGCGGCATCACGATCTGATTGCAGAGACCGCCGCCAGTGAAGGCGTGGACCTGATCCGCCTGACGCAAACGCTGGATGGCCGCCCGCTCGATATGCTCGAAATGGGCGAAGGCGATCTGAAAGCGTGGCTTTATGCCCGCCAGCATCCGGGCGAAAGTATGGCGGAATGGTGGATGGAGGGCGCGTTGGAATGCCTGACCGACCCCACCGATCCGGTCGCGCGCGGCCTGCTCAAACATTGCCGCCTGCATGTGGTCCCCAATTGCAATCCCGATGGCTCCGCGCGCGGGCATCTGCGCACCAATGCGGCCGGCACCAATCTCAACCGCGAATGGGCTGACCCGACGCCTGAGAAATCACCCGAGGTTTTCGCGATCCGCAACCGCATGGATGAAACCGGCGTCGATTTTGCGATGGATGTGCATGGTGATGAGGCGATCCCGGCAAATTTCCTCGCCGGATTTGAGGGCATTCCGGGCTGGACAGATGCGCTGGGAGAGCAATTCTATCGCTATCGCCGCATCCTTGACCGGCGCACTCCTGATTTCCAGACCAAGCTGGGCTATCCCGCAACACCGGCGGGCCGCGCCAATCTGGCGATCAGCACCAATCAGGTGGCGCAGCGGTATGGCGCGTGCGCGATGACACTGGAAATGCCGTTCAAGGATCTCGCCGACTGCCCCGAGCCAGAGCAAGGCTGGTCACCCGAACGCTGCAAGATGCTCGCGCGCGATTGTCTGGCTTCGCTGCTGGAATGGATTGAGACACGCGAAGGCTGATCGCTTTGACGCCGAACTGCATTCGCACCGCCGATACATGATTTTACCCGTTTCGTGGCCTGACCTGTGGTATTCTCCATACTAAGGGAGACTCACCATGACCGCCGTTCATCGCCGTACATTTACGACCGGACTGTTTCTGGGCAGCTTTTGTACTCTTTTGCCCGCCGCTGCGCAGGCGCAGTTTGGATCTGGCGGGCTCAACCTCTCCTCGCTTCTGGGCAAAGCGACCGATAGCGCGCTTGATAAGCTGGCACAGCCCGGCGCGTTTTATGACGATGAAGCGGTGCGCATCGGCCTGCCGATTGTCGGAAAAAGCTCGGGCGGGCTGCTCGGCTCAATCATGAGCGGCGCGAGCAGGCTGGGCGTGCTGGATGATGTCACGCGGACGATCAACGATGCCGCAGGGGTGGCCGCTGGCGAGGCAAAGCCGATTTTCCGCGATGCGATTGACGGGCTGTCATTCAGCGACGCGCCCGGCATCATCAAACAAAGCGATGGCGGGACGCAATATCTGCGCAGTTCCTCCAACGACGCACTGCACAGCAAGCTGGAGCCGCTGGTCGATACGGCGCTGGGCGATCTGGGCGTTTACGGGACGTTCGACAAGCTCTCGGCCAAACACAGCTTTATCCGCCGCGCTGGCCTCAATCGGGAAAGCATCAACCGCTCCGTCACCGATCAGGGGCTTGATGGCATCTTCACCTATGTGGGGCGCGAAGAAACGTCCTTCCGCAAGAACCCGATCGGTAATGTCGGCACGGCATTGGGCGATTTGCTGGGCAGCTAGACCAGATGATCTGGACCGAAGGCGTGAGGCAGCAAAGAGGACAGAGTGACGGTGACATTACGCTTTTTACCGACGCATACAATCACCGGATCAGTCCCGCCAAGTGCGGCAATTTCATTGAGCACCTGACGGCACCGCCCGCATGGCGTGATAGGCGCGCCGCCTCCTTTGTCCGCCGGGCCAGTGACGGCAACTGCCACCAGCCCGCCGCGGCGGCCTTCGCCAAAGGCGCGCGCAACGGCCACCGTTTCGGCGCATAATGCGAGGCCATAACTCGCATTCTCGACGTTGCTACCGGTCACGATGGCGCCGTCGTCAAACAGTAAAGCCGCGCCCACCTGATAATCGGAATAGGGGGCATAGGCCTGCGTGCCAGCGCCGCGCGCCGCCGCAACCAATGCGCTTTGCTGTTCGCTTGAAATAGTCATCGCTGCACCACTACCCATTCAATTGGCTGCCCCGTCGCCTCGCTGACCAGCTGGCTGTTCGCACTCCATAGCAGCCATGGCCGCCCCGCATAGCGCGGAACCGAACGATCCCGCATCAGCCACAGGTCACGATCAAGCGACCCTGCAATCCGAAAGGCCTGCTCGAATTCAGTGCCCAGCTTGATAATGGCGGGCTGTCCGGCATGCGCCTCGATCTGGTTGACCAGTGTGAGCACCTCGCTGGTCACCGCCGCCTCGCTCACCGGACTGTCGCATTCGTCCGGCATTCGGATCAGCGCGATGGCCGGGGGCAGCAGTTCCTCATCGCGCGCCACCATCCGCGTGAACCGGGCCGATTGCGGATCGGCGCGCAGACATGGATCGAACGGGTGTACAATACCGACCCTCAGCCCAGCCTCGCGTGCCGCACCGAACCGCTCACGAAAGCCGGGGTCAGGCGCAGCAGTCGCGCCTCCCAGTTCCAGATAGACAAAATCAGCGCCGGTTGCCTTTAAAGTCTCAAACCGCACGCCCGCAGAGCCCGTGGCAATCTGCGCGCCCTGCTCGGGATAGGTGCCTTCATCAGGACGCCAAGATCGCATATCGATCCAAAACCACGCGGAATATATGATCCCGACAAGCGCAATCAGAGCGCCCAGGTGCAACAACCGGACGAACGGGCCGCCACCGCGTTTTTTGCGCCGCGCCTTTCGGGTATTGGGCTTTTTGGCCATAGCGCCGCGCTGTCAGTTCCTCAGCCCTTAATGTGGAGAACGCAGATGAGCGTGAACAGCCGCCGTGCCGTTGCAAAGTCGGTTTCGACCTTGCCATCAAGCCGCTCAAGCAAGAGCTCGGCTGCGTTGTTGTGAATGCCACGGCGGGCCATGTCGATGGTCTCGATCTCGGACGGGGTGGCCTTGCGAATAGCCTGATAATAGCTGTCACAGATCGCAAAATACTCGCGGATCGGACGGCGGAACCGCGCCAGACCTATCAGCAGCGTCTCAAGCAATTCCTCACCCTCATCGCTTACGTCCATCGCCAGCCTGCCATCGCTCACCGCGAGGTGGAGGCGATAGGGCCCTTTTACGCCCTTTTCGACGCTGCGCACCGGCTTGAAGGTGTTCTCCTCGATCAGATCATAGATCGCGACTCGGCGCTCCTGCTCGACGTCTGCGTTGCGCCACAGGATGGTCGCCTCATCAAGCGTGATGTGGGCGATCCGGAACGCGGTCGCATTAGAATCGGGCAGCAAATCGGCCATTGCCTCACAGCCTTCGCAGAGGTCGGGCCCGCAATTCAACCCTTTCCCCGCAATCCACAGGCCGGGGCAGAAATATATTCATGTATCCGCCCTTGCGCAGCGCTGTGCCCCGACGCATCAGAGCGTCATGGATGACACAGAAACGCTTCTTTTTCCCAGCACCGATAGCACTGATCGCTCTGGCACTGCCGAAGAGGCCGGAACGAAGCTGCCGTCCAATCTGGAGGCCGAGGCTGCGTTTCTGGGCGCCGTCCTGATCGACAACCGTGTGATCGAGGAATTGCGCACACCGATCAAACCGCATCACTTTTTCGAGCCTTTGCATGAGCGGATCTATGAAAAAATCCTGAAAACCGTGGACCGCAACGCGACCGCGTCGCCCGTTACATTGCGCCCCCAGTTCGAAGGCGATGAAGCGCTTAAGGAGCTGGGCGGGCCAAGCTATCTGGCGAAACTGACCGCCAACGGATCGGGCCTGCTCGCGCCGCATGAACTGGCACAGCAGATTTACGACCTCGCCTTGCTGCGCGAACTGGTCAGCGTGGGCCGCGGCCTGGTCGAAGGGGCGCTCGACACATCGGATGCGGTTGATCCGATGGAACGGATTTCAGACGCCGAGGCTGATCTGTTTCGTGTCGCCGAAGGGGCCGACACGGGCAATGAGGCTTCAAGTTTTCGCGATGCCTCGTTGACCGCGATCAAGATGGCCGAAGCCGCGATGAATTCCGGCGGTGGTCTGTCTGGCAAGACCAGCGGCATTTCCGTCATCGACCAGAAAACCGCAGGCCTGCACTCATCCGACCTCGTCATTCTGGCCGGGCGTCCGGGCATGGGCAAAACTTCGCTTGCGACCAACATCGCGTTCAACTGCGCGGAAGAGCACTTGAAATGGCAGCAGGATGGCGGCGAATTCAATTACGGCGCGCCGACCGCCTTTTTCAGTCTGGAGATGAGCGCTGACCAGTTGGCAACGCGTATCCTTGCCGAACAGGCCGAGATCAGTTCGGAGGCATTACGCAGCGGCGCCTTGAGCAAGACCGACTTTCAGAAGCTCAGCTTCGCCAGTCAGCGCCTTGCCGAATTGCCGCTGTTCATCGATGACACGCCTGCATTGACCATCGCCGGGCTGCGCAACCGTGCGCGCAGGCTAAAGCGGCGTCACGACATCGGTTTGATTGTGGTCGATTACCTTCAACTGCTTCAGGGGTCAGGCCGCGCGAACGATAATCGCGTGAACGAAATCTCGGAAATCAGCCGTGGTCTCAAAACGCTGGCCAAAGAGCTGAGCGTGCCAGTGATCGCGCTTTCCCAGCTGAGCCGGGCGGTGGAACAGCGCGATGACAAGCGGCCGATGCTTTCCGATTTGCGCGAATCCGGCTCGATTGAGCAGGACGCCGATATGGTCTGGTTCATTTACCGCGCTGATTATTATCACGAGGCCAGCCGCCCCGACATGCCGACCGAAACCAGCAGCGCCGACGTCGTCGAGAAATACAAGGTCTGGGAAGAAAAGTATCTCGAACTGAAAAACCGGGCGACACTGATCGTGGCAAAACAGCGCCACGGCTCAACCGGCAATGTCCCTCTGCACTTCCAGAGCGAGATCACCAAGTTCACCTCGCCCAATTACAAATATGACGAGAGCGACACCTACTAACGCCGCGCCGGTCACGGTCGGCGATTGGGGTGCGCGGGAAAGCGCGGCTTCTCAGCGTATCACTTAGTCGTGACCAGTGGCTTGCACCTTCGACATGATCGATCACGGCCAGTTAATGCGCGAAAATAGGCGCAGTTGCACTTTCGGGACTCCGAGCGCTCTCCTTGACTCTGGGCCGTCTCATACCTAGGTGTTCCACGGTATTTTCCGACATTCTGATTGAAGAGGCCCCGCGATGGCACGCGTTACTGTTGAAGATTGCGTCGACAAGGTTCCCAACAGGTTCGACCTCGTATTGCTGGCCGCACAGCGCGCACGCGATATCTCGGGCGGCAGCGAACTGACGATTGACCGTGACCGCGATAAGAACCCCGTCGTCGCGCTACGCGAAATCGCAGAGCAGACGGTGAAGCCCAAGGAACTGAGTGAAGCACTCATTACAAGCCTTCAGAAAATCCTGCCTGACGATGAAGACGATGCCGACGAAATCGGTTCGCTGAGCCAGTCGGCAGAAGCACTTCGGATCACAGCATCCGCGCCAACCCGCTCGACTTCGATCGGTGCAGATTACGAGGGGTAGTCCTGCAAGCGCTTTGGGCCACCCCAATGTGTGGGAAGGCTAAGTGTCGCACGGGAAAACCTGTCCCAAACTGAAAAGGCCGCCAGATTGGCGGCCTTTTTCATATGCGCAGCGTAAAAGAGCACTCTGACAGGATTTTGACGGGAACACGGTGGTCTTGCCTTCATGCATAGCGCGTGTAACGAAGTCTCCTGTAATCCAACCGTAACATTAGCCAGACGGATCGCAGGCCAGAAAAGTCAGCAACCGATACCGGCGGGAATGAGCAAACACCATGGCATCCATTGCAGTCTACAGTGTCAAAGGCGGGGTCGGTAAGACCACTTTTGCGGTGAACCTTGCCTGGTGTGCCGCCAATATCTCGCGGCGCAACACCCTGCTGTGGGACCTTGACGCCTCGAACGGGTCAGGCTTTCTGCTTGGCATAGACCCCAAGAAAAAACGCTCCGCTGACAGCGTTTTCTCCAATGATCGCCTGCCGCAAAAGCTTATCCAATCAACCGATTACGACAACCTTGATCTGTTACCTGCAGATGAGAGCATTCGCACGCTGGACCGCCAGTTTGACCGCATGGGCAAGAACAAGCGCCTGTCAAAGCTCACCGCGACGCTGGGCAAGGATTATGACCGCATCATCTTTGATTGTCCTCCGGTCCTGAACGAAATCAGCGCGCAGGTTATGCGGGCGGCTGATCTGGTGATCGTGCCGCTGCCGCCTTCCCCCTTATCGGCGCGCGCACTCGATCTGGTAGTTGAGGAAGTCCGGGGCAGCGGCAAGGGACATCCGCCGATCCTGCCGGTGCTTTCGATGGTGGACATGCGCCGCAGTCTGCACCGTGAAACACGCGAGTCCAATGCGAAATGGCCTATCGTCCCGCTGGCAAGCGCGATTGAACAATGCGCTGTTGAGCGCAAGCCCTTGGGCGCCTTTGCTCCGCGAGCGCCCGCTGCGCGCGCCTTTGCGCAATTGTGGACGGCCATCGAACGCAAAATCGCCCAGAAATAGGGTTCACTGAAATTCCGGCCGAACGCGGCGGCCTTTCATCCCACATTGGCAATCGCACTGCCTTCGCTCATAAAGTGTCACCATGCGCAAGGAAGGGGCGGAAGCCGATGAGTGATGTGGCCGAAGAGCTTGGTGCGGCGATTGAAGGATCGCTGGCGGCGAAGGCGGTTGAGCCGAGTGCGGGAAAAGCGCCCGGCAAGGTGGCAGAGTCAGATGAATGCGCGAACTGCGGGTCCAGTGTGGCCGGAGATTTCTGCGCCAGTTGCGGCCAAAAGGTGCATATTCACCGCACGCTGACTGCGGTTGCCCACGACCTTGTTCATGGTGTGCTGCATTTGGACGGCAAACTCTCACACACCTTACCCATGCTCATCTTAAAGCCCGGCAAGCTCACGCGGCGCTATATCGAAGGCGAACGCGCTCGCTTTGTCAGTCCGATGTCGATGTTCCTGTTCAGTGTTTTTTCGATGTTCGCGGTCTTCCAGATAGTGGGGATCGGCACACCGACTTCATTCGAACTCGAAACAGGGATGGATGCGATTGAGACGCGCCTTGGCGAAGCTGTAGAAAGAAATAGGGTCGAACTGGCCAAGGTCGAGGATCAGCTTGAAACAAACGATCCCGATCCGGATGAGCGCAACGATCTCGAACAGCGCAAGGTCGAGCTTGAAGCTGAACTTTATGAGTTCAAGCAGGTAGAAAGTTTGCCCTTCATCGAATCCGATGTGCCAGCGCCGCAATATGACGAGAACGGCAAGCGCGTGGTGGAGATAGGCGACAGCGGCAATGCGCAGATGACTTTCGGTGAAACCGGGTTCGAATTCCTCGACAAGGGTTTGGCCAAGAAGTGGAAGGAAAACCCGGGCCTGATGCTCTACAAGCTGCAGGCCAATGCTTATAAATTCAGCTGGCTGCTGATCCCGCTCTCAATCCCATTCGTGTGGCTCACTTTTGCCTGGAAGAGACAGTTCAAGGCCTATGATCACGCGATCTTCGTCACCTATTCTCTGGCTTTCATGTCGCTGCTGTTTATAACCGCGTCGCTCTTCACGATAAGCGGGTCCTGGATGTGGGTCGGCGTATTCATGATGATATTTGTGCCACCCATACATCTCTACAAGCAACTGCGCGGCGCGTATTATCTCAGCCGCTTCTCAACCTTGTGGCGACTGATCGTGCTGAGTGCGTTCATCTGGATTGTGATCGGGCTGTTCTTGCAGACCCTGCTGATACTCGGCGCTTTCTGAGCCGTGCCATAAAAAAGGGGCGCCGGATTGCTCCGACGCCCGTTTTTGTGTCTCATCTGAAGGGCGATCAGGCGCCCTGAGGAGCTTCCCCGCCACTGGAGCCGAACCTCTTGCCCGCTTTCGGGACTGCCGAACCATGCGCAGGGCGCACAGTCGCCGGCCCGCTGGAATTGTCAGGACGGTCGATTGAGCCGCCCTCCATCAGCGTGTTGATTTCATCACCGGTCAGCGTCTCATATTCGAGCAGCGCCTGAGCAAGCAGGTGGAGCTTGTCTTCCTGGCTGGTCAGGATATCGGTTGCCCGCTTCAGCCCTTCCTCGACCAAGCGCTTGATCTCTGCATCAATCAGCTTGTTGGTGTCGGCGCCTGCCATCGTGCGGGCAGACTGACCCATGCCAAGATAGCCTTCCTGTTGCTGCTCGTATTGCAGCGGGCCGAGCTTTTCGCTCATACCCCATTTGGTGACCATATTCTTCGCCAGGTCGGTCGCATACTGGATGTCGCCCGATGCTCCGCTGGAGACCTTGTCGTGCCCGAAGATGATGTCTTCAGCCACGCGCCCACCCATCGCCACCGCAAGGTTCGCATGCATCTTGTCACGATGATAGGAGTAGCTGTCACGCTCTGGCAGGCGCATCACCATGCCCAGCGCACGGCCACGCGGAATAATGGTCGCCTTGTGGATCGGGTCGGACGCTTCCTCGTTGATCGAAACCAGCGCGTGGCCAGCTTCGTGATAGGCGGTCATTTTTTTCTCGTCCTCGGTCATGACCATCGAGCGACGTTCCGCGCCCATCATGACCTTGTCCTTGGCGTCCTCGAATTCCTGCATCGCCACCAGTCGCTTGTTCCGACGAGCAGCCAGCAGAGCCGCTTCGTTCACAAGGTTGGCCAGATCCGCACCGGAGAAACCGGGCGTACCGCGGGCAATCGTGCGCGCGTTCACATCAGGTGCCAGCGGCACCTTTTTCATGTGGACCTCGAGGATTTTCACACGGCCATCGATGTCGGGAATGGGCACAACAACCTGGCGGTCGAAACGGCCCGGGCGCAGCAGCGCGGGGTCCAGAACGTCGGGGCGGTTGGTCGCGGCAATGATGATGATACCTTCATTGGCTTCAAAACCATCCATCTCGACCAGCAGCTGGTTCAGCGTCTGCTCCCGCTCATCGTTCGAATTGCCGAGGCCGCCGCCACGAGAGCGACCGACCGCGTCGATTTCGTCAATGAAAACGATGCACGGCGCATTTTTCTTTGCCTGTTCAAACATGTCGCGAACGCGGCTTGCGCCGACACCGACGAACATCTCGACAAAGTCGGAGCCCGAGATGGTGAAGAATGGAACACCTGCTTCACCCGCAATGGCACGCGCCAGCAGCGTCTTACCGGTACCGGGCGATCCGACCAGCAGGGCACCCTTCGGAATTTGGCCGCCCAGCTTTGAAAAGCGCTGCGGGTCTTTCAGAAACTCGACGATCTCTTGAAGTTCTTCGCGCGCTTCATCGATGCCGGCGACATCTTCAAACGTAACCTTGCCTGAGCGTTCAGTGAGCATTTTGGCCTTGGACTTGCCAAAGCCCATCGCGCCGCCGCCGCCGCCTTTCTGCACCTGACGCAAGGCAAAAAATGCGATGCCGAGGATCAGAATGAAGGGCAGCGAATTGAGCAAGATGTAGAGCAACATATTAGGCTGCTCGCGCTGCTTACCGGTGAAGGTCACGCCGTTTTCTTCAAGCAAGCCGGTGATCTTCGTATCGGTCGCAATCGGAATTGTCGTGAAGGCCTTGCCATTTTTATAGGTACCGGTGATGACATCCTCACCCAGCGCGACTTCCTCAATCTTGCCCTGTTCAACCTGAGCACGGAAATCCGAATAATTGATCTCTGTACCTGGATTCTGGCCGGCATTACTGAACAGCGAAACGACCAGAAGCAGCGCAAGAAAAATGCCGCCCCAAATCATCAATTGCTTCACCCACGGGTTCTGCCCTTCGGGTGGCTGCTGTTGGGGGTCGTTCTGGTCGCTCATAAGAAGTGATTCCTTCGTGTACGCAGATCAATGTAGGAATGCAGCGATGAATGGCAAGATAATGCGCGCATCGGTGGGACTTGCGTGTTTTGGAACGGGTGGCCGCGTCAGGCTCAACTGGGCCGGTTCGAGTTCACTGGCTCAGGGGCTTACGGGCAGCATCCTCCGCCGAATACGCCATCAAAAACATATCAACCGCCCCCGCGATCCGCTTTGCGGTGTCTGCAGCGGAAGGTTCCGCCCCAAAGCGCTGGTTCAGATCACCCATTCCCTTGCATAGCGCGACGAATTGCTCTGCCGCCAGATTGGGCTCTGCAATATTCAGTTCACCGCGTTCGTGGGCAGCGCTCAGAAAGGCCGTAAAGTCCTCGCGCATACGCCACGGCCCCGCCTTTAAAAATGCATGGCCGATGGTCGGGTCAACCTCGGTTTCGGCTGCGATCCTGCGGTCAAACTTGATCATTTCGGGGCGCGACAGAAACGCTGACATCGCCTGCCCGATGCGGGTGAGACGGTCACGGATTGAGCCTGCGGGTGTCTCTTCGATTGAGAAGTAGCCGCGCATCTTTTCACACTCCAGCTCAACCGCCGCCCCGAACAGGGCCCGCTTGTCGCCAAAGTGGTTGTAGATGGTGACTTTAGACACACCAGCATCCGCCGCGACCTGCTCTATCGAGGTGGCCGCATAACCATCATCGAAGAAACGGCGCGATGCCGCTTCGACAATCGCATGTCGCTTTGCCTGATCAGAAGGACGTCCGGGCTTTTTTTTCAAAGTGCTGGAACCCTGTTGAACGACGCCAGTTGACAAAATGAACGGCCCCGTTCAATTAACCGGCCCGCTAAACGATACCGTTCAATATTATCCGAATCCCTCAGTTCAGCAACCCCCGCGCGAAACAAAGGTTCCGTCTTTCATGCTCTGGATTGCCATCAGAATGCTCACGGGTGATAAGCAGAAGTTCTATGGCCTGCTGTTCGGCATCGCCTTCTCAACCTTGCTGATCACCCAGCAATTGACGATCTTCGTCAACCTGATCGAGCGCGGTGCGAGCGGCGTCTATAATGCGCCGGAGGTCGAGGTTTGGGTTATGGACCCGGTCAGCCGTACGACTGAAGTAAAGTATGAAATGCCTTCAACCGCGCTTGATGAAGTGCGCTCTGTCCAAGGGGTTGAATGGGCGGTGCCGCATTTGCGCGCGACCGCCGCGGTGCGCACCAGGACAGGCGATCTGGAAGGCGTCACGATTGTGGGAGTTGATGACGCAACCCTTATTGGCCTGCCCAAACGTTTCGTCGAAGGTTCCAGAAGCATTCTGTCGAACCCTGACACAGTCGTCATCGACGATGTTGGTGTAACAAACATGTTTGAAGCGGATCAGGACCCTGTGGGCCAACGGCTGGAGCTGAACGACCAGCGCGCCGTCATCCGCGGGGTAGCCGACGCAATTCCCAGTTTTACAAGCCAGGTCACTCTTTACACAAAATACTCCCAAGCGCTGAATTACGTGCCGGGTAGCCGCAACCGTCTCTCCTTTGTGCTCGCTGGCATTTCCGAAGGTGAAAACGCCGCCTCCGTCGCGGACCGGATCGAGAGTCAGACGGGATTAAAAGCGGAAACTCGCGAAGAATTCGCGCAAGCCGGAGTCGATTTCATCATCCAGAATACCGGGATCCCGACCAATTTCGGCATCACCGTCGTCCTAGGTTTTGTCGTCGGGGTCGCCATTGTCGGCCTGACTTTCAGTCTTTTCATCCGCGACAACATCAAACAATTCGGCGCATTGAAGGCAATCGGCGTGACCAATGGCAAAATCGTTCGCATGGTTGGCGCGCAGGCGGTGTTGGTCGGGTCCATAGGATATGCGCTGGGCGTCGTCGCCACCGTGCTCTTCATCTGGGGCTTTAGCGGAGTACCCACCTTCAAGGGCTTTTATATCCCGTGGGAAATCCCGCTCGTCAGCCTCATTGCTGTGGTCGTTATCCTCTCCATCACAGGATATCTTGGTCTGCGCAGCGTCCTGAAAACCGAACCCGCCTCGGTGTTCCGGTGAGGGGGGTGTTCCGGTGAGGGGGGTGTTCCGATGAAGGAAGTATTCCGGGCATGGGAGAGCCAGGCATGAGCAACACCCAGACAAAAGACGCCTCGGGCACGAAAGGCACGCCGATGGACACGAGCGCCATTGGTGGTTGCGACCCGGCCTCGGCCATCTGCGCTCGCGGCATTGTCCGCGACTTTCAGGCTGGGCAGTCGACGATCCGCGTGCTGCACGGCATCGATGCCGACATCCGATCTGGCGAGATGACTTATGTTGTTGGCGAAAGCGGATCGGGGAAGACGACGCTTATCTCGATCATGTGCGGCATCCTGTGGCCGACCGAGGGTGAGGTAAAGGTATTTGGCACCGATATCTATGCGCTGTCAGATACAGAACTGGTCAATTTCCGCCTCGAGAATATCGGCTTTATCTTCCAGCAATACAATCTGATCCCGTCGATTGACGCCGCTGCGAATGCTGCGGTTCCCCTGATTGCACAGGGCATGGATATCGAACCCGCCCGCGAAAAGGCCAAAAAGCTGCTTGATAAGCTGAATATTGGCGATCAGGCGGAAAAGCTCCCGAGCCAGCTTTCCGGTGGTCAACAACAGCGCGTCGCGATCGCCCGCGCGCTCGTGCATGAGCCACGCCTTGTGGTGTGCGACGAGCCCACCGCCGCGCTCGATGCGAATTCAGGCCGCCGGGTTATGGACCTGCTGCGCGAAGTCGCGGTCGCCGAAGACCGCGCCTGCATCATCGTGACGCATGACAACCGCATCTTCGACCTCGCCGACCGTATTCTTGTCCTTGAGGATGGTCGCATCACCCATGACGGCACCGACATGCCCGACGGACATTGACCGGCCCCGCGCCTCATGCCGCCCTTCCGCCCCTTTGGCCCCGCCCTTTCAAACACTTGAGGTAACAATGGCTCTGCTCCCTCCCAATCTGAGCTTCTCCCGTCAAATCCTGCCGATCATCGCCGTTCTCGGGCTGATCGCGGGGGCATGGTACATCCTGAGCGCAACCCCGGATCGTGAACTGATCGAGCCGGAGAACCAGCCTGCAAAGGCCAGCGGCGAACTTGCCAGTTCTGCGCGCGTAGCAGGGTCGGGCCTGGTGGAACCGGCCAGCGAGATCATTGATATCGGCTCCGCCCTGTCCGGGCTGATCACCGATGTACGGGTCGCGCCGGGTGATCGTGTTGAGAAGGGCCAGCCGCTTTTCCTTGTAGATGACCGCGCCATCCGCGCGCAATTGACAGAGGCCAATGCAGCCATCGGTGAGGCGCGGGCCGCCATTGCGGAGGCACAAACCGCGAAGGCGACGGCGCAGCAGCAGCTTGATCTGTATCGCGACCTCACTGATCCCGCCGCCGTAAGCCGGGCCGAGGTGATCCGGGCGCAAGGCGATTTTGATGCCGCATCCAGTAGGCTCTCGGTTGCCAGCGCCCGCCTGAAGGCAGCGCAGGCGCGCGCCTCCTCCACCCGCACAGAACTGGGCCGCTTGACTGTGCGCGCGCCCATCGCCGGAGAGATACTGGCGGTGAATATCCGCCCGGGCGAGTTCGTCTCCACCATGGGCGGCGGCGGCGCGGAGCCATTCATCCAGATGGGCGAGACCAACCCGCTGCATGTGCGCGTTGACGTTGACGAAAACGAGGCTGTCCGTGTCAAACTGGGTGCGCAAGCCATTGTCAGCCCGCGCGGGGCCGCATCGCAGCAGGTGAAAGCCACCTTTGTTCGGGCCGAACCGCAGGTCGTGCCAAAGCGGCAATTGACCAACAGCGCGGCAGAACGGGTCGATGTGCGCGTGCTCCAGTTGATCTATGCGCTGCCGCCCAGTGACATCTTCCGAGTGGGCCAGCAGGTCGATGCATTCATCCCGGCCGAGGATGGAGAGGAGTAAGTGCCATGACCCGACTACCGCGCCTTGCCTTCGCGCTCTGTCTGATGGGCACCCTGGGGGCCTGTGCGATCGCGCCCGCGCCCGAGATTGCGACGCCTGCACCTGCGCTACCGCCTACTTTCTATTACGCGGCGGATGATACGGTCACGGCGAGTGTTGAGGCACTCTTGCCCAATGGGGATCCAGCGTTCGGAAGCCTGTCGCAAGTCGCGCTTGAAAATGCGCCAAGTCTGGCCGAAGCCCTTGCCCGCGTCGATGCCGCAAGGGGCAGAGCAGCCCGCGCTGGCGCGAACCGTCTGCCCGATATCAGCGGCGATGCCAGCGTCGTGCGCAACCGGATCAACCCCAACCAATTTGGCGATGCAGGTGCCAGCGGGCTGATCCCGAGCACACAGACATTCTATGGCGCAAACCTGGTCGCCAGCTGGGACCCGGACATTTTCGGCCAGCTCCGCGCTCAGGAACGCGCCGCAATCGCCCGCATAGACGCAGCGAGCGCCTCTGCTGGCGCTGTGCGGAACGCCTTGCTTTCGGAGATCGCCGGGAGCGTCATCGACTGGCGCACTCTGGCGGCGCGCACTGAGGCTCTGGCAGCCGATGTCGAAGCGGCGACCCGCCTCGCCATGCTGGCCAAGGTGCGCGAAGATGCTGGAATTGCGCCCGGCTTTGACCGCGTGCGCGCCGAAGCCGCCGCCAGCGCCTCGCGCTCACGCCTTGCCGCGCTGGAAAGCGAGCGGGTGCGGATCGTCGGCAGGCTCGTCACGTTGACCGGAGAAGGCGCGGCGAGCGTTGCAGCCGCGCTGGCGCAGACGGGGCCAGGCGCCGAGCGAACAGGCGCTCCCGCTGCGCTTCCGTCCGAATTGCTGGCCAATCGCCCCGATGTCCTTGCCGCTGCATCCGAGCTGGCCGCGACCGATGCGGACCTTGCCGCTGCATCGCGCTCACGCTTCCCCAGGTTGACGCTGTCGGCTGTGCTTGGTCTGCTAGCCTTTGATCCCAGCGATATCTTTGAGGAAGATTCGGTGATCGGGTCGCTTACCGCTGGCATTGCCGGACCACTGCTGGACTTTGGCCGGATCGAAGCCGAAATCGACAGCGCGGCAGCAAACAAACGCGCGGCCTTTGCAGCCTATCGCGGCGCAGTGTTTCAGGCGCTGGGTGATGCGGAAGCCGCCTATGGCCTGATCGCGGCGAGCGATGCCGAAGCCGATCTGGCGCTTAAGGAACGCGACGAATTGGACCGTGCTGCCAACCTCGCCAATGATCGGTATCGTGCGGGTCTTGCAAGCTTCCTCGAAGTGCTCGAAGCGCGCCGCGCCGCCGATGCCAGCGGCGAACGCGCGGCGGCAGCGTTAGGCCGTGCGAACCGTGCGCGGGTGCTTTTGTGGCAGGCGCTGGGTGGAGATATGGCGCGTGCTGACAGCACAGGCGACACCATGGACGATGGGGCCGCCTAGAAACCGGCAACCCGCTCTATCAGCCAGTAAGAACCGGCGGCCCCGATGGCGTAGGTCGCCAGCCGCAGCGCGGGACCTTCAGCATTTGCCGCCGCGCGGGTCAGCATGGCAAACACAGCCATTGTCACCCCCACCACCAGCAATTTTGCCCGGCCTCGACCCCCAGAAGATTGAACGCCAGCAACGCAGCAGCAATTGCTCCGCGCGGCAAGCCGATCTCTGTCAATGCGCCGGCAAAGCCAAAGCCGTGGATCAACCCGAAGGCAAAAGCGACCAGCCACGGCGCGCGGCGGGTGAAGGTCATGCAGTCAGGGTCCCTCAGGACCACAGCGCCCTCGACCGCCAGAAAGACAATCGAGAGCGCGATCAAGGCCTCCACCGGGCGACCGGGCAGTCCGGCATAGCCAAGGGTGGTCGCCACCAGAGTGATCGAATGGGCAATCGTGAAAGCCGTCGCGGCTGTGACCACGGCCCAGCCGCGCCGCACCAGCAGACCGAGCGCGATGACGAAGAGCAAATGGTCCCAGCCCAGCAGGATGTGCTCCGCCCCGATCAGCAGATAATCGGCAAAGATCTGCTAGCGCGTAGGCTCTTCAGCGATTGTGGCGGTCACGGCTTCGGGCGGAGGGCGCGCGGTCTGGCTTGGCCCGGTGAGCGGTATGATCCGCGCTATCGCGTCGCTGTTTGCGCCCAGAGTGGTGAGGCCGAACGCGCCGCCTGCCACCCCGCCATCGCACGAGAATTCTGCACGCCCGAACAAAGCGAGCGCCGCCGTCCGCTGCACGATTTCCCCTGACGCAGTGCAGTTGGCAGGCATCACCGGCTCTGCCTGGCGGCGTTTCCATGTCGCGGGCTGAGGCGACGGGGAGCTTCCATTCGAGCACCCATGCCGAGTTATCCCGCTGGATCAGTTCCACCACCGCCGGGCGCAATTCTTTCGCCGCCACCGGACCCGCAAATCCCATCAACAGCGCCACCAGCGCAAGGCGCAGCCAGGCTGTCACCGGTCGATCTCGACCGTGTAAGCATCGCGCAAAACTTTATAGGCGCGGCGCTTGCGGTTTGCGATTTCAGCGCTGCGCCAGTCGTTCACCACCCTCTCGCGCAGGCGCTCCAATTGCGCCGTGTCCGTGTCGCGTTGGCGCAGCCGCACGATGTGCCAGCCAAAGCCTGACCGGACCGACCCCTGCCAATCCTCTTTCGGCTCAATCTGCGAAAGCACGTCGGCAAATGCCGCACCAAAGCGCGCTTCAACTTCCGCTGTCATGGGAGAGCCATCCGCCATGGTCATCTCAAACATCAGGCCATTGGAAAGGTTTGAATTATGCGGGATTGCCAGCACTTTGCCGCCGGTCTTCTCCTCATAGGCAGCCATGCCATCCCACAGTATTTCGACCGTGGTGTTGATGCCCGGCACCGGCATGAACTGGCGCGTCCTGTCGCTGCCATCCCGAAATATGACGACTCGGTGCAGGTTGTTGCCATCCGGCATTGCCGTCCACTCATAGCCTGCAAAAGCGGTAAATTTGCCCGGCTCATTATAGCGGTCCAGCAGGCGCAGCTGGGTGTTCCAGATATCCTCGGCCCCCTCGTGGGCGGCTTCGGGATCGCTGAAGCTTTCAGGCAATTCATCATTCTCCGCCGCCGTGATCAACTCGCCAATGGCGAGCGTCGATTGCTCGGGGCTTTCGTGCATCATGTCATACCAGCGCAGCACGGTTTCATCGCCGATCACCCATTTCACATACCAACGCGGAGCCTCGTAAAGGCGGCGGGTCGCTCCCAGCGCATCGGAATGGTCGGCAATGACCAGAAAATCGAGCGGGCGCGCCAGCTTGGCCTTGCCGCCGGCGGTCGCCGTGATCTCTTCACCGCGCGCAAATCTGAGAGCTTCTTCAGGCCCTAGGCGCACGCCAAAGCCGAACGCATCGACCGAGTTGCTGGTGTGCAAATGCGTGTCACCCCAATAGGGGCCCAATAGGGGCGGTCGGGAAATTCGGCGAGTTCGATTGTGTCCTCGCCTGTGCCCGTCTGGCCGGGATCGACCGCGGGTTCGCTGCCGCACGCTGCGACCAGCGCCGCGCAAGCGAGCCAGCTAGGGCAAGTTTGACCATAGGCCATCTGATCGCGGAATGCATCGCGCCCTCTTCTCATCTCTCTCCACGAAGAAATGTGCGCAGGATCATCACCGGTCGTCAAGCGACGCCGATCAATTCAGCTTTTGCGTTGCAACAATGCCGAGCGATCACAGCGGCACACCACCTCATCGCGCTGATTGAAGAGTTCATGGGTGAAGGTGACGATGCCTGCCTCCGGCCGCGATTTGCTATCCCGCAGCTCTTTCACCTCGGTTTCCGCGCGCAGAGTGTCCCCGATAAAGACCGGCTTGGGCGTCACCACGTTGTTAAAGCCCAAATTGGCGACCAGCGTGCCAAGCGTGGTGTCGCCCACAGACAGGCCCACGAGCAGCGAGAAGGTGAAGGTGGAATTGACGAGGATCTGGCCAAATCCGCTGGCCTTGGCTGCCTCGATATCCAGATGCAGCGGCTGCGGATTGTGCGTCATCGTTGAGAACAGCAGATTATCCGTCTCCGTCACCGTGCGGCGGATGTCGTGGGTGATGCGCTCCCCCACCTGCCATTCATCGAAGAATTTGCCAGCCATCAGCCCGCCTCCTTCCAACGCGCCACGACATCACCGCCGTCATCCGTGCTCGACCGCACCGTGCCCGGCGTCCTGCTGAAACGAGGGGCGGGTGCGGTGTGCCATTCGCCGTCATGCTCCACATAGGCACTGCGCGCCTTCATGTGCGGATGATCGCGGGCTTCCTCAACATCCAGAACCGGGGCAAAACAGGCATCGGAACCCTCCAGCAATTCGCACCACTCAGCCTGGCTCTTGGTCTTGATCAGCGCGGCCATTTTCCCGGTGTAATCATCCCAGTTTGCCGGGTTCATCTGACCTTCGGACAGCTCGGCAGGGGCATCGGATTTCGCCAGGAGTTCGGCATAGAATTGCGGCTCAATCGCACCGATCGACACTTCGCGGCCATCGGCGCATTCGAAACAGCGATAGAAATGCGCCGCGCCGCCCAGCATCCCCTTGCCGCGTTCGGTCGTGAGGTAAGGCCGCCCGCGCACACCAAAGAAAAAGCTCATCAGGCTGGTCGCACCATCGACAATTGCGGCGTCAACCACTTGCCCTTTGCCCGAGCGTTCGCGTTCAAGCAGCGCGGCGAGAATACCGAAAGCGCAATACATCGACCCGCCGCCAAAATCCCCAACGAGGTTTTGCGGAGGAACCGCCGTATCACCGGCGCGGCCCACAGCCGACAATGCGCCGGTGATGGCGATATAATTGATGTCATGTCCGGCGGCCTGCGACAATGGGCCGTCCTGTCCCCACCCTGTCATCCGGGCAAAAACGAGGCCCGGATTGGCTTCAAGCAATGTGTCAGGCCCAAGCCCCAGCCGCTCCATCACGCCAGGGCGAAAGCCTTCCAACACTACATCGGCATGCGCGGACGCCTCACGCGCGAAAGCAAGGCCTTTGGCGCTTTTCATATCGACCTCAACACGGTGCCGCGCGCGCTCAACCACAGGGTTTGTCACCATCGCGCCCGGTCGTGCAATCGTCACAACCTCAGCGCCCAGATCAGCCAGCAGCATGGCGACATGAGGGCCGGGGCCAATCCCTGCAAATTCCACCACTTTCAGACCCGTCAGCGGGCCATTTGAATGCGCCCCGTTCGATCCTGTCATCCTGTCACCTCCCATTAAATTCCAAGCCATTTTGAACGGCTGTTTGGCGTGCCACCGCTGCGAAAACAACCCTGCCCGCGCACCTCAATTCCAGAGTGCAGGCGAGGCCGTTGAACTCTTGCCTGGGACAAGCGGGCTATTGTGCGTTGCACCACACACACCCGCTTGCTACGCGCCAATACCTAAGGCGCGAGCCGGATTGGCGGAGGGCTACGTTGAAGATTGCAATTTTCGGGTTGGGCTATGTGGGCTCAACCGCAGCTGGCTGTATTGCCAGCCAAGGCCATACCGTCATCGGGGTCGATGTCGCCCAATCAAAAGTGGATGCGCTCAATTCTGGCCGTGCGCCCGTTTATGAGCCTGGCCTGGATGCGTTGATCGAGGCAGCGCACAAGGATGGCCGGATCAAGGCCACCACCGCGCTGACCAATGAGCTGGACGACACTGACCTAGCAATCGTTTGTGTCGGCACGCCGAGCGGTGTCGATGGGGCGCACAACATGTCCTATATCGCGCAGGTCACGCGCAACATCGCCGAGGCGCTGACGCCGGACCGGGAAAAGCCGCTGACACTCGCTTATCGCTCAACCATGCGACCCGGATCATGTGAGAACATCATCTGGCCGATCATTGAAGGCGCGCTGGGCGACAAGGCCGCCGATGCCGTTGAGTTGGTCTATAACCCCGAATTCCTGCGCGAAGCCTCTGCGATCGAAGACTATTTCAACCCGCCAAAAATAGTGATCGGCACGCTGGGCGGAAAGCCATCTGCCAATATGGCCGCGCTGAATGAGGGCATCGAAGCGCCCGTGTTTGATGTCGGCCTGCGTGAGGCGGAGATCACGAAATTCGTCGACAATTCTTGGCACGCGGTAAAAGTCGCCTTTGCCAATGAAATCGGGCGGGTCTGTCAGAACCTCGATATCTCAGCGCGTGATGTGCATGCGATTTTCAAGAGCGACACAAAGCTCAACATCTCCGCCTATTACACCCGCCCCGGCGGCGCATTTGGCGGTTCATGCCTGCCAAAAGACGTACGCGCGCTGCAATATATCGCGGCGGATACCGGCTCTGCGACGCATCTGGTGGACTCGCTGATCCGCTCAAACGAGGCACATAAGCATCACCAGTTCCTGCACGCGACCGAGGGGTTGGAGCGGGGCGCGAAAGTCCTGTTGGTGGGTCTCGCCTTCAAAATGGAGACCGACGATCTGCGTGAGAGTCCGGCGGTTGATATGGCGCGAAAGCTGCTGGAGGCGGGCTATGATCTCGACATTTATGATCCGCAGATCGAGCCGGATAATCTGGTCGGCCAGAACCTCGGCTATGCCTATGCATGGTTGCCGAAAATCGATGATCTGCTGGTAAGCAAGCAAGAGGCCGAAGCTGGCGATTACGCGCTGGTCGTCAGTACCAACCGGCTGATCGATACGCTGAACGTAACCGGCGCCAAACAGGTCGATGCGAGCACCATTCCTTGAACGATCCGGCCATGAGCAAGTCTACAGATTTGGCCGCCGCTGCCGAAGAGGGCATCCCAAAGGTCATCGAAGGCGAGCCGCTGAAGGGTCGTCACGTCCTGATCGTGGTTGAAAACCTGCCGCTGCCGTTTGACCGGCGTGTATGGCAGG
>JGI12210J13797_10104948_pt1 | contig 45502 bp, 37 predicted proteins | sample ElkSlonscriptome_3_FD_13797 | JGI IMG/M metagenome (IMG submission 13797) | reverse complement strand
AGTAAAGCGAGAACAGCCTTTCTGGCCACGACCGGGGAGTCCACGGAGATTTTTGTGGCACACGTGCTGTTACCGGTTTTCTCGTAGATGCAGCCCGCATCGTCGCCTGAGTTGTACTTTTTTTCTGGCTCAGCCCTTGCTTTCCAAAGGTGCGGGGCACCGGCGGCTGATAGGACCGTCGGTCTCTCTGCCTGCGCCGGGGTGATTGTCGCTAGAAGGTATCTTGACGGAATCGCCCTGAGCAGTGGGCGTGGTCAAGGTTCTGCTTCCTCCTGGCTATCGTCCTGGCTCTGATGGCCCGTCTTCTCTGAATGCAGCCTCTGTCGCGCCCTTGTTATTTTTTTGTTCCTAAGTACAATATACCAACGTCATGCTCTGTTTCAGGATGGCTTTTCGCTCTGCAAGGGCAGGGCGGTACCTGTCTGGAGCTGATAGAGAAGTTCTAGAAGTCGTATACATAACTATTTAACCAGAGAAAAGGAGAGTACACGATGGACAAGTGGGAATGCACGATTTGCGGATATGTCTATGATCCGGCCACAGGCGACCCTGATAACGGCGTGGAGGCCGGAACCGCCTGGGAAGATGTTCCCGACGACTGGCAGTGCCCGGTCTGCGGCGCCGGCAAAGAAGATTTCGAGAAGGTCGGCTAAACGCCGTCGGGCGGTAGAGCTTTACTCGTTCTGCCGCCCGACGGCCTGCTGCTATTCAATCCTGAAAGAAATGGAGTGTTCCCTGACGCCGTTGTTGCCATAGCCCAGTTTGTTCCAGTCCGCCTGCATTGGTTGTATGCGGCCGCTGCTGTCCGTGGCCCTGGACAACACCGTATAGGTGCCCGGATTATCAAAACTGTGCACGAACTGCCACTGTCTCCAGGCATAAGGTTCATGGGGACCGAATAACTCAGCCGGTTGCCAGGTTGCGCCATCGTCGAGGGAAACCTCTACCGTGACTACATCCTGCTCACCGGCATAGGCCGCTCCCAGTATCGTTACCTCGCCGGGCAGGAAGACGGCGTCCCGTTCGGGCTGGGTGATTATCGATTTGCACTTGAGGCCGGTGACCACCTCTCCGGTTTCAGGGGCCTGGTCTTTCGCAAAGACCCGGTAGACCTTGTCCATGAAAAAGCCTTCGTAGGGGTGCTCGAGCAGCGTAATTCTGCGAAGCCATTTGACGCAGTTGGCGCCGGTCCAGCCCAGAGCCAGCCCCCGCAGCGGAAAACCGTGTTTGAGCGGCAGCGGCTCACCATTCATCTCATAGGCCAGCAGCGTCGATGACATGGCCTTTTCCAGGGGAATGGAACGAATAAATTGGATCTGCGCCTTGCCAAGCGGTTTGTCGAATCCCTCGAAGGCCACATGGCGGGCCGAGGCGGTGATGCCGGCTTTGTTGAGAACGTCTCGCAGCCAGACTCCACCCCAGACGCCGTTGCCGACGCCACCGATGGTCCAGGGATTGCCCGAGGCTTTCTGTTGCAGCAGCGAGCGGCTGTTGCCCGAACATTCCATGGTATTGGCGGCGATAGCCTTGGGCATATCCAGCAGGGTGTTGAAATCGAGCTCAATGGCGGTATTTACTTTGCCGTCGATGGCAAGTCGCCAGGTATCGAGATCCACCGGACTTTTGGGGATCTCCGCCTGGTTTCTGTCAAAGAACACCGCATTGGCGGTTATCCAGGATTGCAATGAACGCCTGGGGGTCTCGGCATTGCGGGGAGTCTCGGTCATGACGCGCATGGTCTCATCCATATGAAAGCCTCCGGGAGATAGGGGGGTAAAATGTCTTTACAGCTCTACGGCATGTTCATACAGTGAGAATAGCATCTTTAGGGACGGTATGCCATTCCATTCATCTGAGAAAAAAAGGAATCTCCATCATCATGGTCTACGACCTTGTCATTATCGGCGGCGGCATTGTCGGCATTTCCACCGCCTGGCAGCTGAAAAAGACATACCCCCGGAAAAACGTTCTTCTGCTGGAAAAAGAAACCGGGTTTTCGCGTCACCAGACCGGCCATAACAGCGGTGTCGTTCATGCCGGCGTCTACTATGCCCCGGGAAGCCTGAAGGCGCAGTTCTGCCGTGAGGGCAACCGGGAGACAGTCGCCTTCTGCCGGCAACACGATATCAATTGCGAGCGTTGCGGCAAATTGCTGGTTGCCACCGGTGATGAGGAAGAAGAACGTATGCAGGCGCTCTTCGAGCGATGTCGTCTCAACGACATCGAGGTGAAGATGCTCAGTCGCAAGGAGATGAAGGGGATGGAGCCCAACATAGAGGGCAGCGGTGCCATATTCGTCGCCGACAGCGCCATCGTCGATTACGGGAAGGTAAGTGTGGCCATGGCCGAGGAGTTTCTGGCCCTGGGAGGCGAGGCCAGACTGCAGCACGAGGTATGCGGACTGTGGGAAAACGATACAAGCATAGAAATACAGGCGCAGCATGGTAAAGAGGAAATCAGCCTTCAGGCCGGCTTTGTCATCGTCTGCGCGGGGCTCATGGCCGACAGACTGGCGCGCATGCAGAAACTTGACATCGATTTCAGCATCATACCCTATCGGGGGGAATATTATAGACTGGCGCCCCGCTGCAGCGGCATTGTCAAGCACCTTATTTATCCCATACCGGACCCGGAACTGCCCTTTCTCGGCATTCACCTGACCCGGATGATCGACGGCGACATCACCATCGGCCCCAACGCCGTCCAGGGCTGGAAGCGAGAGGGCTATGGCAGGCTGAACTTTGATCTGCACGATACTCTGGAAATGCTCGCTTTTCCGGGATTCTGGAAGGCTACCCGCAACCATCTCGCCGCCGGCTTCAAAGAGATGAAGAATTCGCTATGGAAGCGCGGCTATCTGGAGGAGGCACGCAAATACTGCCCCCAGCTCCAGCTTGCAGATCTTCTTTCCTATCCTGCCGGTATCCGGGCCCAAGCCGTGCTCCGTGACGGTTCTCTTGTGCATGACTTTCTCTTTGCCGAAAGCCGGCGCAGTCTTCATGTCTGCAATGCCCCCTCCCCGGCGGCGACCTCGGCTCTGCCCATTGGCCGCTATATTTGCACCAAGATTCAAGAGAAGATCGGCTGAAGAGTGAACACCTGCTGCCGCGGCCTGTGCCCGGGGATATGTTTACGACAAATGACGCTCTTTAGAGAAGATAGATAGATCGATGAAAATTTGGCCTCCAGTGCTCGAATAAACCTGGAAATTACAAAACATATGCGATAGTCTTTGAAGGAATACGCCGTTTGGCTTCGCTGCTGCAGGCCATATCAGCCGCAGCGTTGAGGGGCTGTTTGTTGTCCTCACCTGCGCAGGCGGCTGTCAAACCGGTAGTTGAAAACCCATGACTTCATTGCTCTGTGGGGTCTTTGTGCTTGCGAAATCCTTCGTCGTGCCTTTGGGAGAGCGAGGCGTCGGATTTCTTTTTCGGTATCTCTTCCTGCAGTCAGGAAGAGTCGGTGAAAATAATTTGATTGAGGAGGGGTGTATGACAAAGTTAGCGTGGAAGTCTTTTTTTACGGTTCTGGTAGCCATCGCTTGTGCAGGGGTATTTGCCTTTTCGGCATCGGCGAAAGAGTGCAGCAACCGCGGTGATCTCGATCTGCAGTACTGTGATGAGAACGGTGATCTGGTTGCCGACACACCCGAAGATAAGTCGGAATGGCTCGATCCGAGTACTCTGGTCTTTTCCTACACACCGGTGGAAGATCCATCGGTCTACGAGAATGTTTTCACTGAGTTCATGGACTATCTGGCGGAGAAAACCGGCAAGCGTATTCTCTGGTACGGTGCCGAATCTTATGCCGCCCAGGTGGAGGCCATGCGTTCCGGTCGCCTGCATGTGGCCGGCATTTCCACGGGACCCACTGTTTTCGCGGTTAATCTGGCAGGGTATGTTCCGGCAGCCATTATGTGTGAAAAGAACGGCAACTTCGGTTACAAGCTGCAGCTGATCACCCATAAGGACACCGATATCACCAAGGTGGAAGATCTCAAAGGCCGGAAGGTCTCTCACGTCACCCCTTCCTCTAATTCCGGCAACCAGGCGCCCCGCGCCCTGTTCAAAGATATGGGCGTAGTGCCCGGCGAGGACTACGAGGTGATTTATTCGGGTAAGCATGACAACTCCATTATGGGGGTGGTCAACAAGGATTACGAAGCTGCCCCGGTGGCCTCATCGGTACTCGACCGCATGGTCACCAAGGGTGTTGTCGATGCCGATAATATCCGCATTATCTGGGAATCCGATCCTTTCCCGACGACCTCCTACGGCTATGCCCATAATCTCCATCCCGATCTCCAGAAAAAGATCAAGGAGGCGTTTTTGACTTTCGACTGGACCGGTACCGCTCTTGAGCAGGAATTCGGTAAACAGGCCGATCAGTTCTGCGGTATCACCTTCGAAAAACAGTGGAAGCCGATCCGCATCATCCAGAAAGAAAACAACACCGTCTACAGCCGTGATGCCCTGCATCAGATGAAGGTCAAATAATCCGCAGGCGGCAAGTATCCCTTGCCGCTGAAAGAGCAAGTGTGACGGATGCCGGCATATAGGCCGGCATCCGTCCTTTTTTCGAGTGGATAGTTCAGGCACAGCCAAGGAATCGAAGCAGGGGAATCATGTTCACAATTGAAGGTCTTTCGAAAAAATATCCGGGGGGAGTCACGGCCCTGGCAAAAATCGATCTGCAGATTGACGGACCGCAGGTCGTCATGATAATCGGCTCGTCGGGCGCGGGAAAAAGTACCATGATCCGCTGTATCAACCGCCTTATCGAGCCGACCACCGGCAGTATAAAACTCGGCGACATCGAAATCACCACCCTTGGAAAGAAAGGGTTGCGCAAGGTTCGCCGTCGCATTGGCATGATCTTTCAGGAATACAACCTGGTCGATCGCCTCACGGTCATGGAAAACGTCCTTTCGGGCCGTCTCGGCTATGTCAGTTTCTGGCAGGCCTACCGGCGCAAATATCCGCCACAGGATATCGCCGCAGCCTACGAGCTTCTCGACCGGGTAGGGCTGACCGAAAGCTGCGACGTGCGGGCCGACAATCTCTCCGGCGGACAGCGCCAGCGAGTCGGTATAGCCCGGGCGCTGATGCAGCGGCCGGATTTGCTGCTGGTCGATGAACCTACGGCAAGCCTGGATCCCAAAACCTCGAGACAGATCATGCGCCTGGTGGTTGAACTTGCCAAGGAGCGGGGGACGCCAGCCATTGTCAACATACACGATGTCGCTCTGGCGAGAACCTTTGCCGACAGAGTGGTCGGCTTGGCCGATGGCCGGGTGGCCTTCGACGGCACCGCCGCCGAGGTGACCGACCAGGTTCTCACCGATATTTACGGAGAAGAGGACTGGAGTACTACCATCAAGCGCGGTGACGACAACGACGCTGACGATGACGACGACAATGACGAGACGTTTTCTTCAAAAACCAACAGGGAGTCTTCTGCGGCATGAGTTATCCAACCACCTGGTCGCCACCGACTTTCTTCGGCAACCGCTTTGTGCGGTATGCCGTTCTGCTGGCGGTGATTGGTTATTTCGTCTTTTCGTATCTTACCCTTGATGCCGACTGGCAGCGAATCCTAAAGGGCATTCCCCGGGCCATGGACATTTTCGAGCGCATGTTTCCCCCGGATTTCAGCCGCTGGAAGCTGCTGGCCCGCGGTGTGCTGGAAAGCGTGCAGATGGCTTTTGCCGCCAGTTTTTTTGGCATGATCATCGCTATTCCGGTGGGCCTCTGCGCCGCCGGCAACCTGGTGCCTAAGCCCCTCTACTATGCAGGCAGGTTTTTTCTAGGTGTCAGTAGAACCTTCCATGAAATCATCATCGCCATCTTTTTCGTCAAGATATTCGGCTTTGGACCCCTGGCAGGTGTTTTGACGCTCATCGTCGCCAGCTTCAGCTTCATCGGCAAGATGCTGGCCGAGGATATCGAAAATATGCGTCCAGGGAAGCTCGAGGCCATAAAGGCCACCGGCGCCAGTTTTCCCAAGCTGCTGCTCTATGCGGTTCAGCCCCATATTCTGCCGCGCTATATAGGTGTTTCCATCTACCGGCTGGACGCCAATATACGGCACTCGACGGTGGTGGGCATTGTCGGTGCCGGTGGCATCGGCCAGACACTGGCGGCCAGTTTTTCCAGATACGACTATGGTTTCAGCTTCGCCATTCTTGCCACCATCGTTTCCCTGGTCTTTCTCGGCGAATTTTTCAGCAATTGGATACGGGGGCGGCTGCGATGACGGAAAACACGCTGCACCACGACTATCCGCAGATATGGAAGCGCTACACTCCCATGGAAACGCTGAAGCGTTACCTCGGGTACGCGGCTATCGTCTTCATAGCCGTATGGTCGGTGAGCAATCTCGAAATTCCCTGGTTTTATTTTCTCGATGCCCATGTGCAGGCGGCCGATCTGCTGGAGCGTATGGTTCCTCCGCACTGGCCCTTCTGGCGGAAAATAGTCGACCCCCTGATTGAAACCCTGCATATAGCAACGTTGGGAACGGTATTTACGGTATTTATCGCCTTCCCCATCGCCATTCTCTCGGCGCGCAACACCACCTTCAATCGGACGACCTGGTTTATCGGCCGTCTGATCCTGGTGACGTCGCGTTCGGTCAACACCGTGGTCTGGGGGTTGCTGTTCGTCGCCATTTTCGGACCCGGGCCCGTCGCCGGCATCTTCAGCGTTGCTGCACGATCCATAGGCTTTGTCGGCAAGCTCATCGCCGAAGCTATAGAAGAAATCGACCATGGGGCCGTGGAGGCCATCGAAGCCACCGGCGCCTCGGGGCTCAAGGTGCTGCTCATCGGCGTATTGCCCCAGGTGATGCCGGTCATCATGGGGACCATTATCTACCGCTGGGACATTAATATACGGGAATCGACGGTACTGGGGTTTGTCGGTGCCGGCGGCATCGGCATCGTCCTCTATTCCTCCATCAATCTGTTCGCCTGGCATGAGGTTTCGGTGATTCTGTTGTCCATCTTCGGTGTTGTCATTGTCAGTGAATACCTCTCCATCAAGGTTCGCAGCAAGATAACATGATACCATGAGGTCTACGCATGCAGCTCCACGTCGATGGTCACAGCGTTGAATATGTTCGGGGCATCTCCGATATCGCAGAGCGTTATGATGCCTTTTTGGTAGACGTCTGGGGTGTCCTCCATGACAGCGCTCAAGCCTATCCCGGGGCACCGGAGTGCCTGCAGCATTTGCAGCGCTGCGGCAAGCGGGTCATCCTGTTGTCCAATGCAGCCAGACGCTCCTTGCTGCTCGAAGAGGAGTTCAGCGCCTTCGGCATTTTTCCGTCCATGTATGAGTGCATAGTCTCCTCGGGGGAGCTCACCTGGCAGGCCTTTGCCGCGGGTGGTGACCCGGAGCTCGAACAGCTGGGGAAAAGGTATTATCTTTTCGGCTCGGCGCAATACCGGTTGACCGAGGGACTGCCGCTGTTGCGGGCGACCAACCTTGCCGCTGCTGATTTTTTGTTTGCCGTCGGCGTTGCCGGTAGCCCGCAGTCGACGGTGGAGTATGAAGAGGTGCTGCAGGAGGCTGCCGGCCGGGGACTGCCCATGGTCTGTGCCAACCCTGATATCTGGGTGGTGCGCAACGGGGTTATGGGCATTGCTCCTGGTGCTGTGGCCGCTCGCTTTGAAGAACTTGGCGGTAAAGTCATCTATTTTGGTAAACCGTATCAGGCTGTATATCGTCGCTGCTTTGACATCCTCCAGGGGATCGCTCCCCGCCGCATCGTCGCAGTTGGCGATGCTCTTATAACAGATATAGCCGGTGCCGAGGCCCAGAAGATAGACTCTCTGCTGGTGGCAGGGGGCATCCATCAGAGCCAACTCAAGGATATTCCCGAGGACAGTGCCGGAGTGGCTGCGATCTGCCGGGAGCACAACCACTTTCCGATCATGCTTGCCAAGGCATTTATCTGGAAGAATTAAACACCTGAGGGAAGACCGATTTATGGAGCCATCACACCTTCTCGGGGCATCTTTTGCCTGTGATTGCGGTAGGCGGCATACGGTGCCGACCGAGCATTTTCTCTATGATACGGAGGCCTTTTCCAAACTGCCCTCTCTGGCGGAAAAGCACATCGGTGATCGCGGTTTTCTGGTCGTTGCCGATCAACGAACTTTCGAGGTGGCGGGGCGGCGGGTGTTCGAGACCCTGACGGCGGCAGGTTTAAAAGGCGCTCATTTCCTTGTCCCGGACGGTGAGGATGGATCACCGGCTGCCGACGACCGTACCAGAGACCTTATCCGCAGCCAAACCGCACCTGCTGATCTGTATATCAGTGTCGGCAGCGGCGTCATAAACGATCTGGTTAAATGGGTGGCGTATCTCGAAGATCGTCCTTATCTCTGCGTAGCAACGGCGGCTTCGATGAACGGCTATGCCTCCGCCAATGTCGCCGCTACAGTCGATGGTCTCAAGGTTCTCTTTCATGCCCGGGCGCCGGAGGCGATAATTGTCCATCCGGATATCATTTTAAACGCTCCCCATGAGCTGACAATGTCGGGGCTCGGAGATGTACTCGCCAAGTCGGTCAGTTCGGCTGACTGGAAGCTCAATCAGCTTCTTTTCGATGAATATTACTGCCAGTTTTCCGTCGATCTGCTCAAAGATTTGGAGCCGGTGTATCTTGACAACCCCGAGGATCTGAGGGAAGGGAAGGAAGAAGGTATTGCCGCGCTCTTCAAGGCTCTGCTCTTTTCCAGCATTGCCATGACGGTCACCGGCACCTCTTCGCCTGCCTCCGGCGGCGAGCATCTCATTTCGCACACCCTCGATATAGTTGCCGCCCGGGATGGACAAACACACGATCTCCATGGCCGCCAGGTGGGGGTGAGTTCCATCCTCATGGCAGCGCTTTATGAGCGCGTTCTGGCAATCGACCAGCCCCGTTTTATCGAGCCGCCGCCGCAGGTAAACGAAGAGTACTGGGGGAGTCTGAGCGGCATTGTCGCAGGCGAATATCAGAAAAAACTGCCGAAGCTGCACCAGGCGGCGTCCCTGCTGGCCCGGCCAGAACAGTGGCGGAGTCTGCAGGCGGCAATTATCCCCAATCTCGTAGCGGCGGAGCGATTGAAGCATTGCCTGGAGCAGGGAGGCGGTGCTCATCGCTTCAGTGACCTTCGGCGTAACGGCCAGCCATTGAGCAGAGACGGTTTTCTTTTGGCTGCATGTAACGCCCATCAGATGCGGGCGCGGTTCACTGTCCTCGACCTGGCTGTCCTGCTGGGTATGGTTCCAGATGAAATCGAAGTGCTGTGCGACCGGTGGCTCTGTTAATAGTCCACCGGTTCGAGGCCGATCTTCTTCAGTACTTGCCAGATGTCCTTGTCGCCATGCGCAGGCGAATCATGCATGAGGTGCTGGCACTCATCGTTGGTTTCCCCCCCGGAGGGCTACATGGTATCTCTGAACAGTTCCCTGCCAATGAGCATCCTGCGGATTTCGGAGGTGCCGGCGCCGATTTCGTAGAGTTTGGCATCACGGAGATACCGGCCGGTGGGATAATCATTGATATAGCCGTTGCCGCCGAGACACTGGATCGCCTCAAGGGCCATCCAGGTTGCCTTTTCTGCGGTGAAGAGAATGACCGAAGCGGCATCCTTGCGGATCTTCGATCTCCGATCGGCGGCTTTGGCCACGGTGTAGACATAGGACCGACAGGCATTCCAGGTGGAATACATGTCGGCGAGCTTCCCCTGCATAAGTTCAAACTCACCGATGGGCCGGCCAAACTGGACCCGGTCATGAACATAGGGAATGACGACATCCATACACGAAGACATTATTCCCAGAGGGCCGCCGGCGAGAACCAGCCGTTCGTAATCGAGTCCGGACATAAGCACCTGCACCCCGTGGTTCAAAATACCCAGTATGTTTTCCCTGGGGATGAAACAGCGGTCGAATACCAGTTCGCAGGTGGGAGAGCCCCGCATGCCAAGCTTGTCGAGTTTTGGTGAGGTGGAGAAACCTTCCATGCCCTTTTCCACCAGAAAGGCGGTTATTCCCTTATCGACCATTTTCGGCGTGGTCTTGGCATAGACAACCAGTACGTCTGCGTGAGGGCCGTTGGTGATCCACATCTTGGTGCCGTTGAGAACATAACCGCCGGCGACCGGATCGGCGCTCATGCGCATGGAGACGACGTCGGAACCGGCTCCGGCCTCGCTCATGGCCAGTGCGCCAATATGCTCACCGGTGATGAGTTTCGGCAGGTAGCGCTTCTTCTGCTCTTCGTCGCCGTTGCGGCGGATCTGGTTGACACAGAGGTTGGAATGGGCGCCGTAGGCAAGTCCTACGGAAGCCGAAGCCCGGCTGATCTCCTCCATGGCGATGACATGTTCGAGATATCCCATGCCGGCGCCGCCGTACTCCTCGTCGACGGTTATGCCCAGCAGGCCCAGTTCCCCCATTTTGGACCACAATTCCAGAGGAAACTCATCTTTTTTGTCTATCATATCTGCCAGAGGGGCAATTTCGTCGCTTGCGAATCCCTGCACGGACTCACGCAGTAGATTGGCAGTCTCTCCCAAGCCGAAGTCCAGTTGAGCATATGTTTTCATATCTACTCCTGGGGGTCAATTGAAGCGTAGTCTAGAAACACCCGCCTTAGGTGATTCATCCGTCTTAGGCGCAGGCGCTGGGCGTATTGAATCTATGTTTTCAGTTCTTCCCTCTCCGCGAAAAAATCAAGAGCTTCGGGGTTTTTCAAGGCATCCTTGTTTTTCACATCCCGGCCGTGAATAACCTTATGAACCGCCAGCTCCACCTTTTTCATGTTCAAGGTGTAAGGTATATCCGTGACCTCGAGAATCTTGGCCGGGACATGACGGGGGGAGGCGCCGTTGCGGATATCCGTTCGGATCTGCTGACGCAGGGACTCGTCGAGTTCGCTCCCCGAGGTGAGCTTGACAAAGAGTATCACCCTGGTGTCATTCCCCCATCGCTGGCCGACGACGATACTGTCTTCGATTGCCTCGATCTGTTCGACTAGCCGGTAGATCTCTGATGTACCTATACGCACCCCGCCGGGATTCAGTGTGGCATCAGACCGACCGTACATTATCAGTCCGCCCCGTTCGGTCACCTCGACGAAGTCGCCGTGGGTCCAAACCCCGGGGTAGTGGTCGAAGTAGGCGGAATGGTACCTGCTGCCGTCCTCATCGTCCCAGAAAGAAACGGGCATGGAAGGAAAGGGGGCGGTACAGACCAGTTCACCCTGTCTGCCGACCACTGCCTGGCCGGACTCATCGTAGGCAAACACCTTCATGCCCAGCCCGCGGCACTGCAGCTCACCGCTGTATACCGGCGCCATCGGGTTGCCGAGGGCGAAACAGCCGTTGAGGTCAGAGCCGCCGGAAATGGAGGCCAGGAGTACGTCTTCTTTTATTTCATCATAGACGAAGGAGAAGTCTTCTGCCGATAGCGGGGAGCCGGTGGAGAGTATGGTCTTCAGCGGAGCAAGGTCATATTGCCGAGGTTTGACGCCTGCGGCCTTGAGGGCGGCGATATAGCCGGCGCTGGTGCCGAAGATGGTGATTTCCTCCTCCTCGGCCATCTGCCAGAGGCTGCCGGCATCAGGGGAGAACGGGTTGCCGTCGTAGAGAACCACAGTGGCGCCAACGCCTAAAGAGGCCACAAGCCAGTTCCACATCATCCAGCCGCAGGTGGTGAAATAGAAGATGGTGTCATCCCTGCTCAGGTCGGTATGGAGAATGAGCTCCTTGAGCTGGTGAATGAGTACGCCGCCGCCGCTTTGGACCATGCATTTAGGCAGACCGGTGGTGCCGGAGGAGTACATGATGTAGAGGGGATGATCGAAGGGCAGCTGGACAAAATCAATTTCTTGGCGGTCATTGTCGACAAAATCCTCAAAGAGGACAGAGCCGGGCAGCGTTGCCGCAGTCGTGGTTTCTTCAAGATAGGGAACTATGACAATCCGCTCCAGCGATGGCAATTTTTCTGCTATTGCACCAATCTTTGCCAGGCTGTCAATCCATTTGCCCTTAAAGAAATAGCCGTCGCCGGTGAACAGGACCTTGGGTTGTATCTGGCCGAAGCGGTCGAGAACCCCTTTGATGCCGAAATCAGGTGAGCAGGAGGACCACAGACAGCCGAGGCTTGCTGCCGCAAGCATGGCTATGACTGTCTCGGGCCTGTTAGGCATGAAGCCGACCACTCTGTCTCCGGGGGAAACTCCCAGATCTTGGAGCGATGATGCGGTGCGGGCAACAAGGCGGTAGAGCTCTTGGTAGCTCATGGTCATTCTGAGCCTGTCCTCTCCCCGGAAAATGATGGCAGTGCGGTCATCGCGGAACCGCAGCAGATTTTCCGCAAAGTTGAGCCGGCTGCCGGCAAACCAGACAGCATCACGCATCGAGTCCGGATTCTGCAGCACAGCCTCATATTGGCGGGAGGCGATGATAGGGATAAAATCCCACATCGTCTGCCAAAACAGGGCGAGATTGTCCACCGACCATTGATAGAGCTCGTTGTAATCGGTAAAAGACTGGTCATGTTTGGTATTGACGGTCTGCATGAACCTGTACATGTTCGACCTCTCAACCCGCTCTTGCGATGGAGTCCATAATGGCTGCATGTCAATTGCCTCCCCTTTGGAATGGAATCCTGGTCCCGGCGTGCGTGACTCTACCCCTTCTTCGATCACTTGGCCGTGTCCTCTGGCTTCTTGCAGGCAACACTTCGAACAGGATAAACGAATTTACGTGGACCCGCCGCTACGCTGATAGTCCGGGAAAAGAGTGCTCATCCCAGGAAGACACAGTATCCTCTGCCCATATCATACACCAAAAAAGGTGAATGTGTGAAAGGGGCGCCTGAGAGGAAAAGTGCCATCCGGACATTTATTTCCCGGAGATGTTTTTAGAGTGTGCCCACCCACAGCACGAAACTCACCGAGCTGTTGTTGTTGGTGATTTTCTGCCTGTCCGTATTCGCCCAAAAGTGAGTGGCATCGCCTTCGGTGAGGATATGGGTCTCCTCTCCCAGGGAAAGCTCCACCTCTCCCTTCAGCACGCAGAGTACTTCCTGGCCATTCTTGATGTTTTTCCGGACCGGAATCGACTTACCGGGCTCTATCACAAGCACGGAAGAATCGATGACTCTTCTGTCATCAGGTGGGAAAAACCGTTGGGTTGCAAAACCGGTGTAGGAGAGGTCCACATCATCCCAGTCCGATTTCCTGACAATAACGATCCGTTTCTTCCGCGACACCTGGGTCAGCAAATCGCCTGCTTCAACATCAAGGGCATTGCAGATGCGGATCAGGGTGTTGACGGAGGGTGAGTTGACATCATTTTCCACCTGACTGAGAAATCCCTCGGAGACGGATGCCTTCTCTGCCACGTCTTTTAATGTCATCTTGTTATTTTTTCGATGTTTTCTGATAAGTGTGCCGATATTCATGGATGGTGCGGAATTCAAGATTATGAGCAGAATCCAATTGACATTGGTTGAGTTTTGATATTAGTTAATATTAATCTATAAAAAATAATTATACCAGTGAAAAGAGCACCCCAGTCTTCCCATAATTGGCGAGGCTGAGTTTCAGGGGTAATCAGGTTTAAAAATGAGATCCGGGCGACCCCCGGACTTTTCAATACGGCAGGTATCCGAAACCGGTTCATCCTCGAGCGGCTTTTCCGGAGCGCTGTACTCAAGATTTTGAGAACGGGTATGATGAATTGGGCAAACCCCGGGAATGAGGGCTGAAATATGGGCGTTGCAGTGTTAGGGATGGGCATCTGCGGCTTTACTCCCACATCGACTGGTTTGTCGTATCGTGAGATGATTGCCAAGGCTGCAAAGATGGCATATAGAGATGCGGGCGTCACCATCGACCTGGTTGACGGCGCCGTGTCGGCAGAAGAAGATTTTCCGTCGGGCTATTCCATTGCCGACGAATATGTACCGGATCAGCTGGGCATGGTTCGCAAGCCGGTCTATACCATACCTGGTGATTTCATGCATGCCGTGGCCTCGGCGGCCATGCAGATAGAGACGGGCCGTTTCGATATCCTCGTCATCGAGTCATACAGTAAGGCCTCGAACGTGCTCACCAAGGATGAAATGACCCGCTTCGCCTTCGATCCGGTCTATAACCGTTTTGGTGTGTCGCCCCACTGGCTGGCGGGACTGGAGCTCAACTCCTTCTTAGGTGAAAGCGAATACACCATCGAAGAGGTGGCCGAAGTCGTGGTCAGCAACCGTGGTGCAGCCATCAGCAACATCGCCTCCCCCTACGGCGATAACTTCACCATCGACGATATCCTCGATGCCCGGCCGGTGGCGCTGCCCCTGACGGAGCTCATGATGGCGGGACATGCGGACGGCGCCGTCATCGCTGTAGTCGGCAGCGACGAAGCGGCGAGAAAATATGCCAGAAAACCTGCCTATTTTGCAGGTATCGGCTGGGGGTCCGGCAATTCCATACTCGAGCGTCGGGATAACAGTTTTTCAGCCGGTACGGCAATTGCCGCCAGACGGGCCTATGAAGAGGCCGGGGTGGTCTCTTCCTCTGATGAGATCGACGCCTTTTTCGTCTCCGATCTCTATGCCCACCGACAGTTGATGCATCTGGAGGCCCTGGGAATTCATGGCACCCAGAAGCCGGTGGTCAATCCCAATGGCGGGGCACTGGGTGGTGGTGATCTGTTCGAGGCAACAGGTGGTGCCCGCCTCTATGAAGCGCTCAATCAACTTCGCGGCGAATCCGGCCCCTGCCAGACAGCAGCGGAGCGCGTACTGGTGCATGCCTGGCGGGGAATTCCCACCGATTCCTGCGTCGTGGCCATTCTGGACAACGAGAGGAGGTCGTCATGAGTAATCGCGTAGCCGTAATAGGGGTAGGGATGACCAAATTCATGCGCAGGGCACAGGAGACGCCGGGCGAGCTGGCAGCCGAGGCGGTGCGCATGGCCCTGGAAGATGCCGGCCTGGAGAGAGAGGACATCGAGTCCGTAACCCTGGGCACTGCCCCCGATGCCTTCGACGGCATCCATATGAAAGGAGAACATCTGATTGCCGGCACCGGCGGTACCGACAAGCCCTATATGCGGCACTTCATCGGCGGAGCAACCGGTGTGATGAGTCCGATACACGGATGGATGCACGTTGCCTCGGGCAAATACAACACCTGCATGGTGGTGGCCGAAGAAAAGATGTCTTCCTGTTTTCCGCATCCGGCCGGTGCTTTTTTGACCATTTTCGATCGGGTTACCGAACAGCCGCTGGAGCTGACACTTATTCATATCTTCGCACTTGAGATGGCCCGTTTCATGCACGTCTACGGCTACAGCGAAAGGGAGCTCGCCGAGGTTTCGGCAATGATCAAACGCAATGCCCTCAACCATCCGGCGGCCCAGATTGCCGCTGATATCAGTGCCGACGATGTCTTGAATTCGCCGCTGCTTTCCTGGCCGGTGAAGCGTTTCGACATCAGTCCCACCTCCGATGCTGCCGTGGCCATCATACTGGCCAACGAACGGGTCGCCCGAGCTTTGAAAAAGGCACCTGTCTTCATAGAAGGCGTTGGTTTTCGACTGGAGACCGCCTACTGGTGTACGCGTGATCTCTGTTATCCCGATTATGTGGCCATGGCGGCACGTGATGCCTACTCAATGGCGGGGATCGTCGACCCTGTGCGGGATATCGATTTCTTCGAACCCTACGACCCCTTCGACTACAAGGCCTTGCACCACCTTAACGCCTTGCTGCTCGATAAGACCGGCCGGACGGTGAGGGATCTGTTCGAGTCGGGCAATCTGCAGCACGACGGCAGTCATCCCATCTGCCCCTCCGGTGGAGCCCTCGGTGTGGGCAATCCCATTGCCGCCACCGGACTGATGAAAATAGCCGAACTCTACTTCCAGCTGAGCGGTCAGGCCGGCAAGCGACAGCTGCAGAGGAGGCTGCGTCGCGGGGTTGCCCAGGCCTGGGGCGATTTGATGCAGGCAGGGACGGTGGTGGTGATGGGCGCCGATGGAGCCTCACCGGTCACCTCCTCCCGCTGGAATACTATGAAACGCGAGGATTTGCCGGGTACGCCCATCACTTCGGTGGACGAGGTGGCCAACATTGCCGATACTCCTGACCTGCGCTATGCCTGGGATAACGGTTTTGCCATTTCTACCTACCTCGACGGTCTCAAAAATGGCAAGATTCGCGGCAGCCTCGATACCCGCACCAACCGCATGATGGTCCCGGCACGGTCGTTTTCAGAGATTGGCGACCTGGCACCGGTGACGAACTATTTCGATATCTCCGATACCGGCGTCGTCAAGACCTTCACCATTTCCCACGTCAACTGGGATAGTTCTCCCCTGGCCAAAGGCAAGGTCAATATTTTCGCAGTGATTGCTCTTGATGGCATAAATGAAGATATGGGACTGGTTCACAAGCTAAGCGATGTCGAACCCGAAGATGTGGAGATTGGCATGCGGGTCAAGGCGGTGTGGAAACCCAAAGCCAAGCGCAGCGGTGATATTCTCGACATCAAATATTTTGCGCCCCTGGGTGCGGGAATGATCAAGCTCGACATCAAGCAGATTAAACCGGTGGAGATGGACGTTTTGTCCATGGCGCAGAAGCAGGGCAAGATCCCGCTGTCGTACCGGTATACGGCAGGTATTGCCGGTTCGAAGTTCTATACGGACCTCGGCAAAGGCAAGATAAATGGTACTTACTGTGCGGCGCGGGACGAGGTGATGATTCCGCCGGCCATGTTCGATGAGGAAACACTGGAACTGCTCGATCCTGAGGCGGACGCACGAGAGATCGACCCTGGTAGTGGGCGCATACGATCCTGGACGGCGGTTTATGAAGATCGCCAGGGCCGCATGCTGGAAAAAGAGAAGGTTGTGGTCCAGGTAGAGTTCGAGGACGTCGAAGGGAGTATTTTTGGAATATTGGATGCGGACGCCGACGACATTGTCGAGGAGGGCATGGCCGTCAAGCTGGTCAAGTCCGGTAAGGTGGACGGCCCGGACAAAGTCGTCTTCACATTACAATAAAACCGTCAGCCGCAGAGGCTGAAAAGACACTCGGTGTATCGGCGGCCTTCCTGTCGTATCATCCTTCCCGGCAGATCCGGGGCACCCCGGATCTGCCGGCATCTCTTTGTTGTCTCAAGGTGCCATCAAGGTTGAGAGGGACAATCCACCGGAGAACCGTAATCCTTTTCGGAGGAAATATGTAAGGTCTTCAGGTTCAGCTCCAAGGATTTCACCAGAAATATCATGCCCTGGCGATGAAAATACTTGGTGAGAAACCCTCGTAGAACCTATAGTCCGAGTATGGTACGGGGCGAGATGGTTCTCTATGAGAGAGATTTATGAAAAGTGATGTGTCGCCACTCTTTATCAAGTTTTCGGGAGAGGAAGTCTGCTCCCCTGTTCAAATACTGGAAGACCGACAGCAAGTGGTGCCCCCATCATGTCGTATGTGTCGTCTTCGATGCTGCTCCCTGGTGTAGGAGGCCGACAGGGGCGTTTTGGAAATGGTTATTGCTATTCCTTGAAAAGCATGGTAACCACTTGATTATCGATGTATAAACCGGTGAAAATGGGCAGCTCTTGTCCCCGACGGGAGCAGTGGAAGCGGGCCGCAAGCGGTTTTCCGCAATAAAACCCGCTCATTTTGCAGGAGAAGAAAGAAGAGTTTTAAACTGGTATCAAGAAGATGTCGCATCGGCCTGCTGTGTTAGTCGCAGATGATGAAAAAGTTTGTCTCATAGTTGCTGCCAAATTGCTTGAGCACCTTGGCTTACGGGCCATTCATGCCCATGACGGTATTGAGGCGGTGAGCATCTACCAGCAGTACAGAGAAGAGATAGTATGCGTACTTCTCGATATTAACATGCCCAACATGAATGGCATCGAGGTTTTCAACCGTCTCAAGGAAATCGACGACGATGTCAATGTCATTATCGTTTCGGGCTATGTAACCAAAGCAAACAAGAAACTGATCGAGCCCAACAATCCTCTAGGGTATATAGAAAAGCCGCTCGATGTTGTCCGACTCAGCGCTCATCTCAAGAAAATACTCGCGCTGTAAAGATCGACCAGGTCATATCGACTCGCCGAGGGGGAAAAGATCATACCCCTTATTGTTCTCTCATTGGACAGACTGGCACACCCTCGATCTTACTAAAAACTCTCTTGAAATTTTCTGCTTACTGCCAAATTCCTCAGGTTATGTATGTGTTTGCCAGGTAATTTCAACGAGCAGCGGATCGGAAGAGATCTTTTCACGGGAGCCATGAACCTATCCCCGGGGTGCTTCACATGGTCCCTCAAGGTACTGCCGGCCGATTTTCTCCGTCTGGGAGGCCGGCGTTCATAATTCTTCAGGAGGAAAGTTATGGATACAAAGAAAAAAGCTCTCTTTGCCTTTCGCGGCGACCCCCTCTGTTTCATTCATGTTCTGCTCAATGGTCTGGACCTGCATGAGAGGGGCCTTGGTGGTGATATCATCGTTGAAGGGGATGCGGTGACACTGATTCCGGAAATGGCCGTTTCCGGCCATTTTCTGCACTCAGCCTATACCAGAGCGCGGGAGGCGAAGATAATTCATGGTGCCTGCCGGGCCTGTTCGAATACGCTGGGAGTTGCTGAAGAAATAGAAAAAGAGGGCATTGCTCTGGTGGGCGATATGGCCAATCATCCGTCAATGGGGGCATTCATCGAAAAGGGGTACGATATTATCACCTTTTAGGAGTGTGCTGGAGAAGTGCACCTTTTTCTCCAACAGACTCCTGGCAGATGTTGGCGGAGAGCCTCCGATAGTGCAAAGGGTTATTGAAAGTTTTCGGTAAATTGGTCGTAGCCTTTCTCGGCCAGCTTGTCTGCCGGTATAAACCGCAGTGCCGCCGAGTTTATGCAGTAGCGTAGCCCGGTTGGCGGTGGACCGTCGTCGAAAACGTGTCCAAGGTGCGAGTCGGCCTTTTTGCTGCGTACCTCGGTTCTGACCATCAGCCAGGTCATATCGGAGCGCTCGACGATATTTTCTTCCACCAGCGGTCTGGTGAAGCTTGGCCAGCCTGTTTTGGACTCATATTTGTCCCTTGAGCTGAACAGCGGTTCGCCGGAGACGATATCAACATAAATCCCCGCTTCCTTGTTATCCCAGTATCTGTTGTTGAAGGGGGGTTCGGTTCCGTCTTCCTGGGTGACGTTGTACTGCAGCGGCGTCAAACGTTCTTTGAGATTTTGGGCGTTGTTCCCGGTATCTTCAGCGGGAAAGTCGTCTTTTACCTCTTTCCAGTGTTTTTCCAGGAATGTGTCCCGTCCTGAGCCTGAGCGGTAAAAACCATAGCGGAGCGGATTCTTTTTGTAATAGTCCTGGTGATACTCTTCCGCCCGCCAGAACTTCTTCGCCGCTTTGATGGGAGTGACAATCGGTTCACCAAAGATGTTGCTCTGGGCCAGCTGTTTTTTCGATTGTTCGGCAAGCCTTTTCTGTTCCTCGTCGTAATAGAAGATGGCGCTGGTATATTCATGGCCTCTATCGACGAACTGCCCGCCGTCATCGGTGGGATCGATCTGCCGCCAGAAGGTGTCGAGCAGCTGGGCATAGTCTACCTTTTCGGGATCATAGGTTATTTGTACGACTTCTATGTGGCCGCTGTCGGCGTAGTTCTGGTATGTCGGATTGGCTGCGGTGCCATCGGCATAGCCGGAGATCACTGAAATAACACCGTCAAGCTTTTCAAATGGTTTTTCCATGCACCAGAAGCAGCCTCCGGCGAAAAGAGCGTTTTTCGTTGTCGACGCCTGCTGGGAATCGGCTACGGCATGGCTTGAAAGACCGCCTGCAGTAAAGAGTAGTGCTGTGCTAAGGAGAAACAGCCCGAGTATAGGTGAATAAAGACCGATTTTCATAGAGTGTCACCTCCGATGTAATATATGTCGCCACCGACCATGTGGTCGATATCCAGTGTGTTCGATAGTCGTTTGTATTGAACCATTTTTTGTGAAACATGCAGCGTTGCCTCTCTTTTGTAGTGAGGCATGAGGCGGGCTGATTATTCCCCCTTGATAAGAAAAAGGTCTTGACGTATGCAGTAGTGGCTGGAACCATAGCTCCTCCTGCCTGCACTGAAATATTTCCAGGAGTTGGCCGCCATACCCCAAACCGGTAGCTGCTCGTTGCAACCACTCTCATAAGGATTTACGAGTATCTTCCTACAATAAGCATAAATGCGCATAAATGCGACGATGGCATCAACTTCGGAATGACGACGAAAGCGAAAGTCTGTGGTGATGTTTATAACTGATTGATTTGGGAGCTGAGTTTTCGGCGTAATCAGACTACCCGGTGGTGCCGGGTCAAATGTGATGACTACCAGAAATACACGTATCGTTCACAGCAGCTTGAACTTCTCAGGAAGGATCGGGATAGGTCTTTTCTCGGGTGTCCAGCAGCCTGGACGGCTGCTGTGGGGCCCCCAGGGATGTGTTCATGGCGTCCCCTGAAAAAATCTCTTCCGATCCGCTACTCGTTGAAATTACGTTGCATACAAATACAAAACCTTACGAATGTGGTAGTTAGAAGAAAATGATTTTGAAAAGCGCGTGAAAATAGCGGCTTGAGAGAGATTACTATCATTGCAAACAGGTGGTGTAATGTACGTTTCAAAATCATATGAAAAGAAGGCAAAAGATGGTATCGTATCCGGACATGCTGCCGGTATTTTCCAGTCCATTTTTTTTGTTTTTTTAAGGTATTGATATCCTGCCTTTCTTTCGGTTTTTCTACCATATGTTGTAGATACTCCTTGAGCGTACCATAAATGTGGTGTATAGCTTCTTCTATGAGAGGAGGCCGCCTGCTGTAGTGAGGTGGCGCCGACAGGCGTGTCCGGTCTCGGATAACGCGCAGCATCTTTTCAGAAGAAAAGACATCCATCGAGAATTGATTCCAACGCAAGAGGGAGTTCATGGCACCTGATTTGACCAAGCAGGTATTGACCAATACCGCTGAGACAGTACTGGCCCGTCGCTACTATTTGAAAGATTCCGCCGGGGTTCCCCTGGAGACCTGGGAAACCCTGTGCCGCAGGGTGGCCAATGCCGTCGCTGAAGTTGACAGGGAAAGTGAACAGTTCGAAAAGCTCAAGGATGATTTTTTCGTAATGATATACTCCATGGACTTTCTGCCCAATTCCCCCTGCCTGATGAACGCCGGTACCGATCTTGGCCAGTTGTCGGCGTGCTTTGTTCTGCCGGTGGAAGACTCGATGGACGGTATTTTTTCGGCGATTCGCAATGGCGCCCTGGTACACAAGACCGGCGGTGGTACCGGCTACTCTTTTTCCCGGTTGCGCTCGAAAAACGCCTCTGTGCGATCGACCCAGGGAGTGGCCTCCGGTCCACTCTCTTTTGCAGCGGTTTTTGATGCCGCCACCGAGACCATCAAGCAGGGTGGAAAGCGGCGCGGCGCCAATATGGGAGTACTGCGTATAGATCATCCAGATATTCTTGACTTCATCGCCGCCAAGGAAGATCAGGGGAAATTCAACAACTTCAATTTCAGTGTCGCTATAACCGATGATTTTATGGAGGCGGTAGAAAGCGACGGAGAATACACGTTGATCGAACCCTCCAGCGGCACCATCGTCAAAGAACTCAAGGCACGCGAGGTGTTTGAACGGATTATTGATCTCGCCTGGCATAATGGCGAACCTGGTGTGCTTTTCATAGATGCCGCCAACAGAGGAAATATGACTCCCCAGCTGGGTGAGTTTGAGGCCACCAATCCCTGCGGCGAACAATGGCTCCTCCCCTATGAGAGCTGCAACCTCGGTTCCGTCAATCTGGCAAACTTCATTAAAGACGACGATGTCGACTATGACAGGCTGAAGTCGATCGTACATATCGCCACAACCTTCCTCGACAACGTCATAGACTGCAATCGTTTCCCTATCAAGGAAATCGAGGAAATGACCCTGAAGACCAGAAAAATTGGTCTGGGCATTATGGGCATGCACGATATGCTCATCCAACTCGGCGTCGCTTACGGCAGCGAAGAGGGCAGGGAACTGTGCGCCAAGGTTATGCGTTTCATCAGGCAGTGTTCCGAAGATAGATCCCGACAGCTTGCCGAGCTCAAAGGTCCTTTTCCCGCCTACGACCCTGCTATCAATGAGTATCCGCCCAGAAGGAATGCTGCCCTGACCTCGATTCAACCCACAGGCACCGTGTCCATGATTGCTGACTGCGCCTCCGGCTGTGAGCCATACTATTCCATCGTCATGGTCAAAAATGTCATGGATGGCGACCGTCTTATCCTGGTGAACAAATATTTCGAAGCGGTGGCCAGTAAAGAGGGCTTCTACTCCGAGGAACTGATGACCAAGGTCGCCGACAGCGGCACGGTTGTAGGTCATGAGGAAATTCCCGAGATGTGGCAGAAGGTTTTCTGCACGGCGCAGGATATACAGCCCGAGGACCATATCAGAATGCAGGGCATTCTCCAGCAGAACGGCGTTGACAGTTCGATTTCCAAAACCATCAATCTGCCTAATAAGGCAACACGGGAGGAGGTCAAGCTTGCCTATATCATGGGCTATCGCAGCGGCTGCAAGGGGCTGACGGTCTATCGCGACGGTTCCAGAGATTCGCAGGTGCTCAACACCAAAGACAGCGGTCCCGGTGAAGACAGAACCATGATGGTCTCGACCGAGGGCCAGTGCAAGCGGATTCTCCCTGATACACTTGACGCCAAGCGTTACCGGCTCAAGGACCAGGATCAGAAGTCCGTTTACATCATTGTCTGTTTTGATGAGAATGAACAACCCATGGAGGTTTTCGCCAAATTTCCTTTTGACAACAGGCTCGATCTCAAAGACAAGTCAACCATGTGGACCACTACCTGCCGACTGGTTTCGCTGGCGCTGCGCTTCAGGGTGCCCATGGACGAGATTATCAAGCAGCTCGACCGCTCCAGCGGTCATATGCAGGACCTGCCGGCTCAGCTCTCCAAGCTTTTCAAGTCGTTCATGGCTGGAACTCAGCACGGCTTCGCCTCGGCCTGTCCCGAGTGCTCCGGTCCACTGATCTTTGAGGAGGGATGCGAAACCTGTCACGACTGCGGCTACAGTAAGTGCTCCTAGGAACCCACTCGGAGATGTCGCGTGTCGCCTACAGAGAGGCGGTGAAGAGGAGCTCTGACCCTTCAAGAGGTCATCGGCGAATGCCGACAAGAGAAGGCCTGATATCATGAAAATAGGACGAAACGAAGTCTGCCCCTGCGGCAGCGGAAAAAAATATAAGCGCTGCTGTGCCGGAAAAAAGGCGGCGGAGACGGCACCGACCGCAAAAGCCAAGGAAAATATAACCCTTGGAAGGGTCATTGAGCTTATGCAAAAGTTTGCCCGACAGCAGCGCCCAATGGTGCAGCAGGTGGGTGTTTTTCTACTCTATACCGATGGTGCAGGCGATGGCTGGGTGCTTGAAGTTACCGAGTCGGACTGTGTTCGGATTGCCGCAGGCGGTAACTCTGTCGACGTTCCGCTGGAAGAAGACGGAGAGCGCATAGTTATCGACTGGAGCCACAGTTTCTCTTTTGTCGATAAAAAGCTCCAGATCCGATCCTATACGGACAAGAAGGTGGAAATTCTAGACAGAGCCCCGGTACAGCAGCTGTTTGCCGCCCGGCGGAAAACGCTGAAGAAAATGTCTCCGGAACTGCGTGAGCAACTGCATCTCAACCGTTGAGACAACGTATGCAGTATGGAGAAAAAAGCATCTTCTCGGGACTGCGTCTGTTGCCTATGCTGCTGGTGATGGCTGGTATATTCTGGCTCTCTCATCAGCCGGCGGTGCAGATGGACCTCCCGAATTTTTTTCTAGCAGATAAACTCGCTCATGCCATCCTCTATGGCATTCTCGCTCTGAGCATTATCTTTGTTCCTTCCCCCCGCAGGAGAGCCCATGCCGCGGGCTCTCTTGCCGCTGTTGCTGTCGTGGTCAGTATCCTCTATGGCATCGGCGACGAGTTTCATCAATCCTTCGTCCCCGGCAGGGACCCCAGCGTCGCAGATCTCATGGCTGACGGCTGCGGTGCAGCGGTTGCCGCTCTGTTCTGGTGGTGGCGATGTCGGCATTCCCCCACGGCGGGTTACTGATTCCGACTGCCCTCCGCAGGCCTCAGCCCCGCAGCACTTTTTCAAAAGCGCCGTTTCCTGGCGGTACACACTGAGCTACAGACTAACAATGGCTGCCGCGACGAAGCAACCCGGCCATTTCCTTGGCAAAATAGGTGATGATTATATCGGCTCCCGCCCGCCTGAGGGAGATAAGGGTCTCCTCCATGACCTTTTCCCCGTCTATCCAGCCTTTCTCGGCAGCGGCTTTGATCATGGCGTACTCGCCGCTGACATGATAGGCGGCCACGGGCAGGTCGAACTCATCCTTGAGCTGTTTGATGATGTCGAGATAGGCCACGGCGGGTTTGACCATGAGAATATCGGCACCCTCGTCGACATCGAGTGTGGCCTCCCGCAGGGCTTCTCTGCTGTTGGCAGGATCCATCTGATAGCTTTTGCGGTCGCCGAACTGGGGAGTGCACTCGGCGGCATCCCGAAAGGGTCCATAGAAGGACGAGGCGTACTTGACGGCGTAGCTCATGATGGGGATGGAGTCGAAGTTGTTCTCGTCGAGAACGCCTCGTATTTCGGCAACCCTGCCATCCATCATATCGGATGGAGCGACCATGTCCGCTCCCGCCTGGGCATGGGAAAGGGCCGTTTTGGCAAGAATTTCGATGGTTGCGTCGTTGTCGACCTCGTTGCCGATAATGCATCCGCAGTGGCCGTGGTCGGTATACTCGCAGAGACAGACATCGGTGATGACCAGAAGCTGGGGAGCTCTGTTCTTGAGCTCTTTCACCGCCCGTTGAATGATGCCGTCCTTTACATGAGCTCCGGAGCCCATGGCGTCTTTGTTTTCAGGCAGACCGAAGAGTAAGACGGCATTGACTCCCAGGGAGATGCATTCTTTGGCTTCGCGGGCCAGTTGATCGACGGAGATACGCACTACTCCGGGCATGGAGGGCACTTCATCCCGTACGTTTTTGCCGGGCATGATAAAAAGCGGATAGACCAGCTGGTCGGTACTGAGCCGTGTTTCCTTGATCATGGCTCTGAAGGTAGCGTTTTGGCGCAGACGGCGTGGTCGATATTCGGGAAAAACCATTGGTGTACTCCTTTTGAGCTCTGTTGAGAGCTGTAATGTGTGTGTTTTATTGTATGAGTTTGAGTGATTTAAGTTTTTTATGGAGATGGCTTCTCTCAAGGCCGATGTCTTCAGCGGTTTTTGAGATATTGCCGTCGTTCTCTTCGAGCTTGATGCGCAGGTATTCACGCTCGAAGGAGCGTTTTGCTTCCTTGAAATCACCGGCCCGATAGGGAATGCGCATGTCATCTTTGAGAGTTTCACCGCCGCCAGTGAGAGGCGTGTTGAGAAAGAGCCGGATATGGTGGCCGCTTATGATCTGGTCGGGACACATTATTGCCAGCCGCTCGATGAAGTTTTGCAGCTCTCTGACGTTGCCTGGCCAGTCATGTCTCATCATTTCACTGTAGGCGTTGTCGTCGAAGGACTTTTTGGCCAGGCCCTTTTCGCTGAGGCTGTCCATGAGATCGTCGACCAGCAGGGGGATGTCTTCGATACGTTCGCGCAGCAGGGGGACATGGATGGGTACGACATTGAGCCGGTAGAAGAGGTCCGCTCTGAAGGTGCCTTTGTGCATCTCTTCCTCGAGGTTCTTGTTGGTGGCCGCCAACACGCGGACGTTGACGCTTATGGTTTTGCTGCCTCCGACGCGCTCGAACTTCTGCTCCTGGAGGATGCGCAGGGTCTTGGCCTGGGTTTTCAGACTCATATCACCAATTTCGTCGAGAAAAAGAATGCCGCCGTCCGCCAGGTCGAATTTACCTCGTTTGTTGCTGTTAGCCCCTGTGAACGAACCTTTCTCATGACCGAAAAGTTCCGATTCTATCAGCTCCTCGGGAATGGCGGCACAGTTGACCTCAACCATAGGACGGTCGCTCGAGTTCGACAGGCCGTGAATAGCCTGGGCTACCAGTTCCTTGCCGGTGCCGTGCTCCCCACGGATGAGCACCCAGGCGTCAGTGGGCGCAACCATTTCTATCTGCGCGCGCAGGCTGTTTATTACCTGCGAGGTGCCGGTGAGCCTGGTTTTTTTGAGGGAGTGTTCCCGCAGCAGCCTGTTTTCCTGTTCCAGCTGGGCAAAGCGCAGGCCATTACGGATAGCCAGGATCACCTTGTCGTAGGAAAGCGGTTTTTCGATAAAATCATAGGCTCCCTTGCGGGTGGCCTTGACCGCTGTTTCTACGCTGGCATGGCCGGAGATCATTATAACGGGAATATCGTTGAGCTTCTTGATCTCACCGAGGGCGGTGATCCCGTCCATGGTGTCGCCAAGCCATATGTCGAGGAGAACCAGGTGTATTTTTTCTTCCTCGATCAGGGGGATACCTTCTTCGGCCGAAGAGACGGTGAGTGCCGAAAAACCCTCGTCTTCAAGTATTCCCTTGAGGGATTCCTGAATGGAGACTTCGTCGTCGATAACCAGTATCTGATTTCTGCTCATAAATAGACTCTGCCGGAAGGCCTTTGGTTACGTCTGGCGAACGGGGTGTGGCGGGCTTTGACGAATCAGCTGCATCGCTGTTCTCTCATAGACGACATCTCGGTTATTTCTCTGCCTGCAGCGGGAGTTCGATGCTGAAGATCGAGCCCTGCGGTTCGTTGTCGATTACCCTGATGTAGCCGCTGTGATCGGCAATGATGGTCGAGACGATAGCAAGGCCAAGCCCTGTCCCTGTTTTTTTCGTCGAAAAATAGGGTTCGAAAAGTTTGCTCTTGTCTTCGGGGGTGGTACCCGGTCCGTCGTCGCGGACGCGGATAAAAACACTCTCATCTTCGCATTCCACCTCTATGTCAATATTACCTCCATCGCCTAAAACCGCAACCGCATTGTCGAGCAGATTGATGATGCAGCGCTTGATCTGTTCTGCATCGAAGAAAAAGAGCGGTATCGGGCTGAGCTCATGGAGCTGGAAGTGGATGTGCTTGTGAGCCTCTTTATAAAGAAAGAGTGTTTCATGCAGCAGTTTGATCAAATCCGACTCGGACTTTTGGATTTTGGGCATGCGGGCAAACTGGGAGAATTCGCTAACCAGGCGCTTGAGTTCATCCACCTGGTTGATGATGGTGGCGGTACACTGGTCGAAGATCTTGTCCCCTTCTTCGAGAATATTGGGGTATCGGCGTCGCAGTCGCTGGGCCGAGAGCTGGATAGGGGTGAGAGGATTTTTGATTTCATGGGCAATTCTTCTGGCAACCTCACGCCAGGCAGCCATCCGCTGCATTTTTTCTATCTTGGTCAGATCGTCGAAGACAAGCACATAACCAAGCGATGTGCCCTCCTCGTCTTCGAGGCGGGTGAAGTTGATGAGCAGGGAATATGTCTTGCGCAGAATATTGACGCGCAGATGCTCCTCAATGGTTGATTTTTTAGAAATCTGAAGCTTTTCGAGAAAGCCATGGATAATGGCGCCATGCTGTTCCGGCAGGGTATCCTGAAAGCGCTTATCGAGGTAATAGTTTTTATCGATATTAAGCAGTTCCTCGGCAAAACGGTTGATGGTGGTGATGCGCCCTTCATCGTTGAGCGAGATGACGCCAGCCGAAACGTTCTGGAGAATGATTTCGGTGTATCGGCGCCGCTGTTCGGATTCCTGAGAGCTCGAATGCAGGGCCTGGAGCGTTTCCGCAAGTTTTCGATTACTGCTGCTGAGATTGACGGTCATCTTGTTGAAGGCGTCGACAAGCAGGCCGATCTCGTCGTCGGTCTTGCCTTCGATGGCGAACTCAAGATCACCCTCGGCGATGCGTTTAGTGGCATCGGCAAGCTTGGCCACCGGTTCGGTGATACCTTTGGATATGTAGAAACCAAACCAGATGGCGCCGAAAATGATGAGCATGGTGACGATAAGGAGAATGATGAGAAGCCAGAACTTGAACGGCTCCTTGAGGTATTTCAGCTGCCGGTAGTCCTCGATGCCCTGGGAGATCGTTTCCATCTTGGAGAGCTGTTCCCTGTCGACCAGCAACGTGGTAATAAGTACGGCTTCCTGACGGTTGTCGCCGAGCAGGGTCAGTGTGACATTGCGAATCAGATCTCCCTGGAGGGTTTCCTGTATGATGTTCTTCCCGGCGGTGCCGAGCACGAGGTTCTGAAGAATATTAGCCGGGATTTCGGGAAGTTTTACGCCTTTGAGACTGGCGCTTACTGCTTCGACTTCAAAGCTGCCGTCTTCGGCGGCAAGGATGAGGCTGTCGGGGCCGTAGCGTGTCTGGAAGCTGAGGATCGACTCGAGTTCGCGCGAGGCCCTGTCAGGGGCGCTGGGGATGGAGATTCGCTGCAGTCGGCTGCTGATTTCGCCACCGAGTTCCTCGGTTTCTTTTTCGGCCTCATGCAGCAGAGTCTGGGCAAGTTCAAGAGATTCCTGCAAGGAATTTTCAACGTTATCGTTGAACCAGTAGTCCATGCTGGTGGAGACAAACTGGAGGGCAACAAAAAACAGCAGAATGGTGGGGATGAGTGACAGGGAAAGAAAGGAGATGACCAGCTTGGTCTTGAGTTTGGTGTTGAGAAGATTCTTCCGGCTTTCGAGAAAAAGTTCGGCCAGATTCCGAAGCACCAGAAAAAGTACCAGCAGAACCAGTAGAACGTTGATATTGATGAGGACAAAAATGAGAATATTGGAGTTGACCGGTATGAATACCCTGTGATCGAACAACAGCGACTGGAACCAGACAAACACCGGAACGAGGCAGACACAGAATAAAATGATGAAACGGGTCAGCTTCTTTTTCTTGCGCTTCTGTTCGAGGAGACCGGGGTCATCTCCAAGCAGCGTCTGCGGCAGGGGGTGACGTGGGATGCTGTTGTGTGGGTCGGTATTCGACTTCATAGTTTATATGCTGAAACTCACGCTGTACCACCTGGTCTTTATATCCCACCAGGAGACAAAGGGGACGACCGCATGCAGCCCCATGGGCAGAGTCTTCTTGTACAGCTCGGCCCGCAGCCGTATGGTATAGGAGACGTTCGTCTCCAGCCTGGAAAGCTCAATGACCTTGAGGCCGCTGATTTCACTGATAGCCTTCTGGGCTTCCTCAAGAGTCTGGAAGGTATAGAAACGTTTGCCGCTTTCCTCGATTTCAACCTTATAGAGTTCCTTGAGAGTGTCATAACTAATGACGTGCTTGACTTCCAGGGAGACAAGCTTATCATCTTTCCAGTTTTTCTCCTGCTGCTTCATTTCGATGAAGAAGGAAAATTGGATGGGCAGTCCGCTGTGCAGGCCTTGGAACATTTCATCGGTAAAGCCATTGGTCAGCATGGCAAAAAGCAGAAGATGCTTCGACGAGCTGGTAACGGTGATATCTTTGAAGGCGGGATCGCCGCTCTTTTTGGGGATGGAGACTGAGGTTTGTACCCAGAAAAGGAAGCCTGTGGCAATGACGAGAAAGAGAACCAGTGTTTTTTTCATGTGAACCTGTATATGTCGTCGGTGTCTGCACATGTGTGGAGACCCGGGTAATGCATGGATGGAGTGTTGTCTGGCCTGTAAAAAAGAACAGGCTGCACGAGTGACGAGCCTGACCTTTCTCAGTAATCTACCTGAGTTTCATCGCTTTGTCCATTCTTCTCCGACGCCGGTCTTCAGTCGCATGGGCTGTATAATCGGCAGTCTGCAGAGAGTATCGCAGACGGTATACCTTTGTGTCATGTCGTAATAATTAATCTGTGAACCTCGTGGAATACGTGATGATGACAAGGGACCGGCTGGAGGGGCGATGAAAAAAGTGACACCGGCAATGTCGCCCTTGCCAAAAGCGGTAATTCTGTGTTATATACCATATCGAGTACGACAATGTGGCTGTTTTGGGCATATTGCCAAAAAAGGTAGTGCTTAGTATCCCGGAAAGAATTTCCAGCATCCCTTTGATGGGTGTGTATCCGGTCGAAACACCATTTTGGGAGTCCACGTTGCTCTTGGCGGTGTATCTTCGGGATGTCGCGTATATCCCTGCGGGAGAATTATTACGGTACCTGGAGTAACTTCTGAAAATTCCGTTTTCGGGTGGATACCGGTGGGCAGCATATTTTCGTTTTACAACCGGGCCGCGCAGGTCCGGTTGCAAGGCATTCATTTTTATTGTAGTGGGTAACAATGTCACCAAGACCTAAAAAAATACGACACTGCGAAGGTGATTTCTGCGGCATGGCCTTCAAGCCTACAGGTACGCCGTTGCACGAACTGCGGCAGATCGAGTTGCACCTCGATGAGCTCGAGGTACTGCGGCTCTGCGACCGGGAAAGCCTGACACAGGAAGAGGCCGGCCTGCGCATGGGGGTTTCCCGAGGTACCATCCAGCGCATCATCACCGTTGCCAGGAAAAAGGTGGCGGCGGCCCTTACCGAGGGGGCGGCTATCATCTTTGTTCGAGATGAAGAAGAGTAGAATGACCGACGGAGGGAACACGACGGCGGTGGGGCAGAAAGAGATAATACTCTCTCTGCCTTTTTTATTCTACTCACTGCCAAATTTGTAAGCTCGTGTATCTATATGGAAGTAATTTCAACGAGCAGCGCATCGGAAGAGATCTTTTTACGGGACGCCATAACCCATTCCTGAGGGCTCCACAGCAGCCGTTCAGGCTACCGGACACCCGAGAAAAGACCCATCCCGCCTCTTCCTGAGAAGCTCAAGCTGATGTGAACGATACGTGTATTCCCGGTAGTCATCACAGTTGACCAGGCACCACCGGGTGGTACGCTGATTACGTATGAAGCTCAGCTACCTGTGTATGCACCTCCACAATACCAGGATGAGATTGGCTGAAAATCAAGGGTAATCGGACCTTTTATACATTTTCGCGGGTCTTGTGAAAATCGATATCCGGCCATTTCTCCATGAAAAAGTTCAGCATCCACTCATTCTGGGCCAGATAGGTGAGAAATCCTTCGGAATCCCGGGCCAGGGAGGCCTGGTTTTTTGCTTCAAACTGAGCTAATTTTTTCTTGTCATCACAGCTCACCCAGCGGGCGGCCTGGTAATTCACCGGCTCATAGACGGCCTCTACCCCGTATTCGTTCTGCAGGCGGGCGACGGTTACTTCGAACTGCAGGACACCGACGGCGCCCATGACGTAGTCGGAGCCGACCAGTGGCCGAAAAACCTGAACGGCCCCTTCCTCGGCCAGCTGTACAAGCCCTTTCTGCAGTTGTTTCATTTTCAGTGGATTTTTCAATATGACCCGGCGAAAATGCTCGGGAGCGAAATTGGGAATGCCGGTAAATTTCAATTCTTCCTTGGGCGTAAAGGTATCCCCGATTTTAATGGTGCCATGGTTGTGGAGGCCGATGATATCTCCAGGCCATGCTTCTTCGACGTTGGCTCTGTCCTGGGCCATGAAAATGGTGGCGTTTGCCAGGGTGATGTCCTTGCCGATCCGATGGTGCCTGACCTTCATGCCGCGGGTGAATTTCCCGGAGCAGATGCGCAGGAAAGCGATTCTGTCGCGGTGGGCCGGATTCATGTTGGCCTGGATTTTGAACACGAAGCCGGAAAAGTTTTCCTCCTTTGGGTCGACGCTTCTGGACACAGCCCGGCGGGGGCTGGGTGAAGGGGACATCTCGACGAAGCCGTTGAGCAACTCCTGTACGCCGAAGTTATTGATGGCGCTGCCGAAGAATACCGGGGTCTGGCTGGCGCTGCGATAGTGCTGATATTCAAAGGGGTTGGCGGCACCTTCTAAGAGTTCGATGTCTTCGCGTAATTCATCGGCCTGGCGGTTGCCGACGATTTCATCGAGCTGCGGATCGTCGAGATTGTCGATGGTAATGCCATCCGCCGTCCGTGTTTCCTGACCGGGAGTGAATAGAGTGATTTGCTGCTTGAGAATATTATAGACGCCCTTGAAGGATTTGCCCATGCCGATGGGCCAGGAAAGCGGTGCGCATTCTATTTGCAGTTTATCCTCGATATCGGCCAGAATATCGAGCGGTTCCAATCCTTCACGGTCAAGTTTGTTGATGAAGGTGATAAGCGGTGTGTTGCGCATCCGGCAGACTTCCATGAGCTTTTCTGTCTGCGTTTCCACGCCCTTGGCGTTGTCTATGACCATTATGGCCGAATCCACGGCGGTCAGCACCCTGTAGGTATCTTCGGAAAAATCCTGATGGCCCGGAGTGTCGAGCAGGTTGACCTCAAATCCTTCGTAGGTGAATTTCATCACCGAGGTCGTCACCGAGATGCCCCTCTCCTGCTCCACCGCCATCCAGTCGCTGGTGGCTTTGCGTTCGTTTTTCCGGGATTTGACGGCACCGGCGAGATTGATGGCGCCACCGTACAGCAGCAGTTTTTCCGTTAAGGTTGTTTTGCCGGCGTCGGGGTGGCTGATGATTCCAAAGGTTCGCCGTTTGGCTATTTCCTGTTCAATGCGTCGACTCATATGGGGTGTTGCGTTCGGAGAACGCCCTGTTGAAAAAAATATGCTTTGATTTCCTGGTCTGAATTACTATAACTGCCAGCTGACTTCGGCATCGCCGGCTCCACCTGGCAGTCGGGCCAGTCGGAACCCGCAAAGTGGCCGGTATACCGGGATTCTGCCGATCCTCCACAGGAGGAACGACCTGCTTCTTCGGGGAATGGTCACCATAGGAACTTTTGCTGATAATGCAAACAGAAATCGACGAGAAAACCGAGAATCTTTCATGGATACTGCACGAAAAGTACTGGTTACAGGCGGCTGCGGCTTTATTGGCGCCAACTTTGTTCGCCATCTTCACCGCACCTGTCCCCGCTGGCGGGTCGTCAATCTCGATACGCTCACCTATGCAGGTAATCTCGATAATCTCCAGGGGATCGAAGAGGGAAACAGATACCGCTTTGTCAAAGGCGATATCTGCAACACCGCCTTGGTGGAGGAGATCTTTGTCGCTGAGCAGATCGACACGGTGGTACATTTCGCTGCCGAATCGCATGTAGACCGCTCCATCACCGGACCTGCCGAATTCATCCAGACGAACATCATCGGTACCTTCACCCTGCTCGAAGCGGCCCGTAGAAATTGGCAGGACCAGCACCGTGGAGGAACACATCCACTCTTTCTCCATGTCAGCACCGACGAGGTTTACGGATCCCTGGGCGAGACGGGGTATTTTCGGGAAACCACTGCCTATGACCCCAGGTCCCCCTATTCCGCCTCCAAGGCGTCCTCCGATCATCTGGTAAATGGTTATTTCCACACCTACGATCTGCCGGTGATGATTACCAACTGCTCAAACAACTACGGGCCCTACCAGTTTCCGGAAAAGCTGATACCGCTTATTATTCACAACTGTCTTCAGGGCAGGGCGCTGCCGGTCTACGGCGATGGCAAGAACATACGCGACTGGCTTCATGTGCAGGACCATTGCGAGGCCATCGCTGCCGTACTCGAAAAAGGTGCCATTGGCGCCTCCTACAATATCGGCGGCAACAATGAAAAAGAGAATCTTGAAGTCGTCGAACGGATATGCGATATTGTCGACGACAGAGTGGGGCCTCTATCGTCCGGCGAAAAGAGGCGCTCGCTCATTACCTTCGTCACCGATAGACTCGGGCATGACAGGCGCTATGCCATTGATGCCGCCAAGATCAAAGAACAGGTAGGCTGGCAGCCAAAAATCACCTTTGATGAGGGAATCCGTAAAACCGTCGACTGGTATCTTGAGCATCAGCAATGGGTCAACACCATTATAGACGGTTCCTATCGCGGCTATTATGAGAAAATGTACGGTAACAGAGAAATATTACCTCCACAACGATAGCGGATGTGTTCGTTGTCGAACCGAAGGTGTTCGGTGACGACAGAGGCTTTTTTTACGAAAGCTATAACCAGTGCGACTGGCTGAGGCAAACAGGCCTGGATACCACTTTTGTGCAGAGCAACCATTCCATGTCGTTGCAGGGCGTGCTGCGGGGGCTTCACTATCAGATCGGAAGTCCGCAGGCCAAGCTTACACGGGGAGTTGTCGGGGAGGTTTTTGACGTGGCCGTGGATCTGAGAATAAGTTCCTCTCAGCTTCGGCAAGTGGGTCGGTGTGTGCCTGAGTGCCGAAAACAGAAAAATGCTGTGGATCCCGGTAAACAAACGCTCCAATCTCAAGCTGCGCAGCACGGAGGTGAGATATGCATACGCTTCTAGAAAACATGTCATTTCCCGAGGTCGAAGACTATCTAAAAGAGAAGGATACCGTACTGGTTCCGGTGGGATCGGTGGAACAGCACAGTGAATACGGCGTAATAGGCACCGATTTTATTGCCGCCGAAGGCGTCGCCAGAGAGGTCGGCCAGAAAATGGGCCTGATGGTGGCACCGACCATACATTATGGCGTTTCTCCCCATCATATGGATTTCGCCGGCAGCGTCACTCTGTCGCCGATTACATTCCTCCATCTCATCGTGGATATATGCTGCAGCTTTATCCGCCACGGCTTTTCCAGAATCTTTTTCATCAACGGGCACGGCGGTAACAAAAACGCTCTGGCCAGCGCCTTTCAGCAGGTCAAGATGGATGGAGGCCGTGGTCAGTTGGAGCTGTTTTCCTGGTATGACGGTCTCAAGGAAACGGAAATAGTCCGCGAACTCTTTCAGGATCAGGATGGCAGCCATGCCACGCCCTCTGAGATCTCCCTGACCATGCTGTTGCGGCCTGCCGTTTTTGCAGAAAGAGCCTTTGAAGATAAGCAGAACGAAACCCCTGACTATTACTGGCCCTTGACAGCAGAAGAAATGCGAGGCACATTTCCTGACGGCCGCATGGGGGCTTCTTCCTGGCTGGCCTCGGTGGAAAAGGGACGGCTGGTGATGACCGTGGCCGTGGAAACGCTGATTGAGAAGATAGAAAAAAGACAATCCATTCCAGTACTTTGAGAAACCTGTTGGGGGCCGGTCTGTGGAAAAAACCCTGAACCCGGCTCAATAGGCAAGAATGGCGAGAATGGAACTGCCGTGTTGGCGCTCTATAACCACCCAGTTATACCACATTTCCAGGCGCAGCTTTTCCCATGGCAGCGTAAAGTGATGCCAGGTCTGTTCGATGCCGGGCACCAGTTTCTTTATGGCTGACTCTATGTCGCCTATCTCATCTTTTTCGTAGGTGCTGCAGAGGTGGGCAAGTACATCCGCTAGCTGAACGATGATGGGAAATCCATGATTTTCAGGCGAGTCCAATGGACTGTGATGAAAATTCAGGGCATTTGTCAACGATTCTGGGAANTTCCATTTCTGAAGAAGCCTGCCGCCCACCTCCGCATGGGTTATGGCGAACTGTTGTCGCTCCTCTTCGAGCTTCTTGCCGGTGGAAAGACCGGTAAGCCATTTTTCGGCGGTGTATTCCTCGGGAAAGGTTAACAGCATGGCAAGTTTGCCGATGTCATGAATGAGACCACCGATGAAAAATCGGCCCGGAGAGGAAATGGAGAAATGTTCGGCAATCACTTTTCCCGCCAAGGCGCAGGTGAAGGAGTGATCCCAGAAGTTGTTGATGATTTCGTCGTTGCGATCAAAGATACTGCCGAAGGAATTCATTACCGATCTGCTCAAGACGATATTCTGGATTTCGTCGAAACCGAGAACGGTGATCGCCGTTTCCAGAGAACTCACTTTTTTCGGTCGGCCGTAGAGAGCCGAATTGGCAATCTTGAGGATGGCAACGCACATTGACTGGTCCGGCAGTATGGCCTGGGTCAGATCTTTGGCCGAGCTGTCGGGATTATTGACCACGCTCATGACTTCCGCAACCGTCGACGGCAGCGACGGAAAGGATTCGATGTTTTTTTCTATGCGTGCATAGTGTGATTCTTTCATGTGCACAAGGAAGTCCGCGGCCTTTCAGCCTTAAATGAGAAACTGTATATGGTTGGTATACTATCATACTCCGCCAAACAAATCTTGAAAGATTTATGGCGGAGCCCGCATATTTGACGATTCGGAATATTCTTTCGTTCAAGAAGGTCTGCACTCTTCCCCGGCACCATCCTACTTAAGGGCTCTATAATAGGAATCCAGGGTATAGATTGCCGCCAGGGGGTTATGACCGGTGACCCTGTCCTTGACAGCCAGAACGGTACAGGGGGCCTTGGCGTACTGGAAGAACAGCGAGTCATGGCCGACGCAGAGGCCGATCAGTACGTTGAATTCGGTTCCCGCCTCATTGAGCAGTTCTGCCTGGAGGATGGGGTTGCACATCGATTCAAATTCACCCGCGGCAATCTTGTCGTGGTCGCCGATGCCAATCGCCTCCTTACCGACCCTGCCGACCTTGCAGATTACCGAGACCATCTCCAGGTGTCTGGAGGCGAAAAGCTTTTCAACCTGGGCTGCTTCCTTTCGCAACCCTATGCAAAAGGCCATGCCGATCTTGCTGTATCCCATCTTTTCTATGAAATCAAATATTTCTTCTATGCGCGGTTTGGCTGGGCGTACATTTTCATACCCACTTTCACGGTTGGCATAGCCATCCTTTTCCTGAAGAGATGCCTGGCGGGCGAAGGTGGAAACCGGTTCTCTGCCGTATTCATCCAAGGCCATTGTCTGTATCTTGGCGGCTTTCACCGTGGGGCAATTGTCTGGATATCTGCCGCTATCGGTTTTACATATTCGGTCCGTGGGTTTGAAGGGACAGGTGGCGCAGTTGTAGACTGTATCGCTCATGTGTGGTCCTCCTCCTGCTGCAGGGTATCGTGCTGTTCTGCTGTCGTGGTGATGAATTGCAGCAGTGCCAGCTGGTATTCGTCGTAGAGGTCGATGCTATTATGCTCTGCTTCCTCGATGCAGACCACCTTTTTTTTCATATGCATATGCATTACCAGTCTCTCCGTTGCCAGCGCGGGAACGATTCGATCCCGGCCTGCATAGAGAATAAGGGCCGGGGTGTTTACCCCTTTGAGATGCTGTGCCGTCCGAAATGTATGCCGCAGCACCAGTGATACAGGAAGAAGGGGATAGAGTTTTTTGGCCAGGGTTTCAAGAGAATCGAAAGGCGTGACCAGAATAATTGCCGAGATCTTTCTTTGGCCGGCCACATAGCTGGCAACTGCCGATCCAAGACTCCTTCCCATAAGAAACAGTACCGTGGGAGCATAACGTGCACTCACCTCGTCGAAGACGGCCAGGGCGTCTCCGTAGAATTCCTTTTCCCCGGGAGTACCCGTGCTGGTGCCATAACCTCTGTAATTGACCAGGAGAATGGCGGTGTCGACAAAGGAGGAAAACTGCTCTCTGCTGAGGTATATATCTTCAGAATTGCCTCCATAGTATATGATCATTCGCGAAGAAGCAAACTGTGCGTTGAGCAGCCAGCCGCGCAGGACAGCCCCGGTCCGTTCAAGCAAGAAGCCGGTGGTTCCCGCCGGGTGGAGAGGGTGCCTGGTGTGTACCGGGTAAAAGATCAATCTCTTTTGCAGGACAAAGATGCAGATCAGGATTGCGCCGTAGACGAGTATGGCCAGGAGCAGCAGTTGCAGGAAAACGTCCATGGCTTTTGTCCTTACGATGTAGAGGGGATTTGCAATGACGGGGAATCATGGTTGCCGCCGGTTACGGTTACATGACGGCAGCAGCTGTCGGAGATCCTGTGCAGAAAGGAATAGTAGAGGCCTTGAACGGTGTTGGCAGGAGTGGTGCTGTCGAAGACATCGCCTGCTATCAGCAGACAGTCGATCATCTGCCGGCTGATTTCAGCGGCATGCCAGTCCAGTAAGGAGGAGAATTCGTCGTAGCACCTTCTGCCGTTAAGGGTTCGACCCAGGTGCCGGTCCGAGGTATGCAATATTTTCATGAGCCTGGCCAAAAAGGGAGTAATCAAGAACCCTGCGCGCTTGCATGGAGACGACGGCGAAGAAAACGCCCTGATCTTCGGGGTCAGAAAGGGTGTTTATCGCTCGATACTCTGGAGATAAGCCAGGATGTCGGCTGCATCCTCGTTGCTGATCTTTTCTTCACTGAACTCGGGCATAACAGCGGTTTCGGCATTTCTGAGACGATGTACGAACGATCTGTATCTCATGTCGATATTGGCGATATCGGGTCCGCCGCCATCGTAGCCTTGTTCTCCGTGGCAGGCGTGACAGTTATGCATTCTGTACCATCTTTTTCCTTCCGCGGCGTTGCCTTCGGGGGTGGAACAGCCGCTCAAGACAAGAGCGGCTGCCACGACAAGCAATAGGCTCGAAAGAATGCCGAACACTTCCGTGCGTGACATGGTCTCCTCCTAAAATAATAAGAAATGTTAGTATGTTATAATGGTCAGGGCAGAGTGTACCATAAAAGTGGGATAATTCAAAAACAATTCTGGCAGGCCGCTGGTGGCCGGTGGGCTCAAGGCCAGCCCGAACTGACAGGAACAGACAGGGGGAGGTATCTTAGATAGACTCAGAGAAGGCCGTAGTAATGCTTTTCTATCGCCGCAAAGATATTCTTCCAGGTGAAGGGAGCCAGACTGCTGCCCAGAATCAGGGAATCGATACTTCGTGGATCGAGAGAGCGGCGTGCAGCCGCTTCGATCGCCCCGGCTATGGCGGCGACAAAAGCCGGTTCGTCTTCGGCCACAGGGTGATCGATGCGATGAAGGCGGGGCAGGGCAATCATGGTCATCAAGCGCGAGTCGACGGCATCGGCGATGATCTGAGCCCCGGCAAGCTCTGTAGTGACTACATGACAGCCGCAGGCCAGGGCCTCGAGAACGACCAGCGGCAGACCTTCGTAGAGGGACGGCAGAACGAAGAGGTGTGATCGTTGCAAAATTTCAGCCAGCGCTGGTTGGCTGAGACTGCCATGGACGGTTACCTTGGATGTAAGACTTCGGGCAAGCAGGAGGCACTCCTGCTCTTCCGGACCGGAACCGCTGCCAACCAGATGGAAGTGAAAGTCGACATTATTTAAAGATTGCAGTGCCTTGAGCATCCATGGGACTCCCTTGGCTCTGCTGAGCTTGCCGCAATAGGTTATCTCTATCGGCGGTGGCGGAGCTTTTTCAGCGAGGCAGAAACGACTGCTGTTGTAGCCGGCACCGGTGACGATTATTTTATCCCGGTCCAGGCCATAGAGGGAGACGATTTCCTCCTTCTGGGCAGGAGTGAGCGACAGGATGCATTCGACTGCGCTGCAGCCCTCGAGTACGCGCTGACATAAATGGGGACAAAGCCTGAACTGACGCAGGTCCGAACCATGACTGCTGACCACCATGGGAATATGGGGAAAGTTTTTTTTGATAAGCGATGACAGCAGCCAGAGATGATGGCTGTGGATGATGTCTGGGGCAAAAGCGTCGATGCGTCGGGCTACGGTATCGAGGAACACCTCTTCATACCTGTGTATCTGGCCGAGGCTCAGATCGCAAAAACGGCTGCTGACATAGGGCATGACGTCACTCATGCCGGGCAGGGGAAAGTCCAGCGGTTTCCGACCAAAAGAAACCAGGTCGACAACATCGGCTCTCTGATGCGTTGTCAGGAGGGTGTTGTCGTTGACGGCAGCCACCAGGGCGCTGGCATGATGTGCCGCCCGTGATTGCCTGAGCATGGCCTGAAGGTAAATACCGCTGCCGGTGGCCTCGGGATGCTGGCTGATGGTATGGAGTATTCTCATGCTCCTATCGCTCTTGCACTCTTTGCCGATATTGTTTCTCCAGCAGGACCAGCGTCTTTTTTCTGGTGTTGCCGGGCTGGTTGAGAAAAAGCGCAAAGGCGTCGAGTCTGTGTGCCGTCTCGAAGTATCCTGCATAGCAGTAGACCCCGGTTAGCGTTCCGGATTTGACATAGATCTGCTGCTGCTTTTTAAGCAGATGGGCATAGGGGGCAAATCGTTGTAAAACCTCGAGCATGGCGGAGGCGGTCATGCTGTTGTCCGCCGACAGGCCTGAGCCGTCGACCATGCGTATACCGGCCATGGCTGTGGGCAGACGCCTTTTGAGAAATTCGTGTGTCATGCGCCTGGCCTTTTCCCAGGTGGCGGGAGAACCGTAAAGTCTTCTGCCGCTGCTGAGATAGAGCTGGTTGGCGATGAAGTTGCTCGAATAGTGGAGACAGAGCCGCACCAGCTCGGTCACAGTTTTCTCCGATTCATAGACGAACAGAGGCTTCAGTCCGGAAGGCGGCCGGCCCCTGCTGAAGCCGCCGGTGACAATTAGGTGGTTTTCTTGAAGTAGAGCGGTGAGGAGTTCGCCGGTGTAGCGCAGCGTATTGGAGATATCGCCATGGGCAGCAAAGGCTTCGACATTGAGGCGATATGTACCCGAATACAGCCCCCGGGCCATGGTTTTCATTATCGGCAGCAGCGGTGTCTGCTTTTCCCCGGGACGTACCGTGCCGAGGGCGGTGACCATGAAGGGCAGGGAATTGAAATTGACCGCCAGGGCGCTGCTGTGAGCATCATAGGGATTGTGGCTATTGTCCGAGCCAGGGGGAGGGGTTTCCAGGGCGAAAGCGCTGTCATCGAGCACTATTCCATCGATCTTTGCAATCCCCCTTTTTTTCAACTCCCGGGCAATGGTGGTGATGGTTTCGGAGGTGAACAAGGGGTCTCCTTCGCCGCGGAGATAGAGAACATTGGTGTTGTCGACATAGACAGTGGTGGCGAATCGGTATTCCGGGCCGAGTATCTCCAGGGCCATGAGGGAGGTGAGCACCTTGAGGGTGGAGGCTGGTATGAAGGGGGTGTGGAGATTATCGGCAAAAATCACCTTGCCGTTCATCTCCACACCATATCCCCCGTTGCTGATGTAGCGCTCCAGGTTCTCTGCGGCCGGGGGAGCTCCAGCAGCTGAAGCCACAGGCAGAAGAGCGCACCAGATCGACAGAAGCAGGAGGATTCTCCCTGCGGCTGCTTTCGATCCGGTGCGGTTCCTGGTCGGCCTAGGCGATACTGCAAAGTGCATGGATACTCGTCATATCCTCGGCAGATTGGCCATTGATTTGGCGATCTGTTCTTCCGGGTATTCGTAGTTTTCCAGTTCACCGGCGTAGAACTTGTCGTAGGATCCCATGTCGATAAGTCCATGTCCGGAGAAGTTGAAAAGAATGGTCTTTTCTTCGTTAAGATCCTGGGTCGCCTCGATAATGGCCGCGCGAACGGCATGACAGGTTTCAGGGGCGGGGATAATGCCTTCGGTTTTGGCGAACAAAACCCCGGCTTCGAAGCATTCCAGCTGATGCACTTTCAATGGCTCGATCATGTTTTCCCGAACCAGGGCGGAAATGATGGGCGCCATGCCATGGTAGCGTAGACCGCCGGCGTGAATTCCCGGAGGAATAAAGTCATGGCCCAATGTATACATGTATAAAAGCGGCGTGGTCTGGGCGACATCACCATAGTCATAGGCCAGCCTGCCCATGGTCAGGGAAGGACAGCTGGCGGGTTCGACGCCGACGAAGCGAATCTTCCTGCCTTCGAGATAGTCAGGGACGAAAGGCACGGCGAGACCGGCGAAATTGGAACCGCCGCCGCAGCAGCCGATGATCACATCGGGATAATCTCCGGCGATTTCCATCTGCTTCTGTGCCTCCAGGCCGATAATGGACTGGTGCAGGACAACGTGGTTGAGCACCGAGCCCAGGGCATATTTGGTATCTTCGCGGGTGGCGGCATCCTCTAGAGCTTCGGAAATAGCAATGCCTAAAGATCCCGGGGTGTCTGGATACTCTTCCAATATGCGGCGGCCTGTGCGTGTCTCGGTGCTGGGACTGGCAACGATTTGCGCACCGAAGGTCTGCATCATCGATTTACGATAGGGCTTCTGGTCATAGGAGACCCGAACCATGTAGACCTTGCACTGCAGGCCGAATTTACTGGTGGCAAATGAAAGGGCGCTGCCCCACTGTCCGGCTCCCGTTTCCGTGGCCAGCCGTTTGACGCCCTCTTTCATGTTGTAATAGGCCTGGGCGACGGCACTGTTGGGCTTGTGGGAGCCGACGGGGGACACGCCTTCGTTTTTAAAGTAAATTTTCGCCCTGGTACCGAGAGCTGCCTCGAGGTTCGTAGCCCGCACCAGGGGAGAGGGGCGCCAGATTTTCAAGATGTCGAGGACCGGTTCGGGAATATCGATAAAGCGCTCCATTGACATTTCCTGCTCAAGGAGACCCATGGGAAAGACCGCACCGAGTTTTTCAGGTCCCATGGGCTCCTTTGTTTCCGGATCCAGTGGGGGATTCAAGCCGTTGGGGATGTCTGGTACTATATTGTACCACTGCCTGGGTATTTCATCATCACGCAGTACGATCTTTTTATTCATAAAATCTCCTCTCTAGGTGTTCATAGTGAAATGAGGTCCATCTTCTGTCGGCAAGGTCCCGGTCCATATCGTCCATGAACGAGAAAAGATGCATCCTGGTCTTTGGCTGCCACTGCTGTTGTGAAAAAATGTCTGCCTGTTCCTTGGCCATGCACGACGACAGTGTTCTCTTGTGAAATACTGTTTTTCATGAACTCTTCGAGCCGGCGATGCTGGACTACCTTTCTACCATGATGGTCTCCGACCATCAAATAAAACTTTTACCCCCAGGTATCTGAAAAAAGGTCTAGTCGGAGTTTTTACTGGAGGACAGGTGAAAGAATGGAGGGGGGTGTGGTGTCCAATACGGTGAGATACCGAACCGCAACCTTTGTGGCTGTCAGGGCACAGGTTCCAGCTGCGCATGCCTGACAGTGTCAGTCATCTGTAAGGGCAGATCAGGACTCCGTGTACTCCTGCCAGGAGGTCTTAAGGATCCTGGTAGCCTGTACGTCGATTTCCGGCCAGGCGAGGATATGGATCAGAGCCTCCTGTACCTTTATGCCGGGTGCGCCGGCCATCGCCTTGATGCGTAGCGACAGGCTTCTGCCGTTGGTGAGGGACATCTCTTTCACCAGAGGCCGGATATCTAAATCTTTATCTTCATTCTTACGCCGGCGGCTGACGAAGAAACAATCCGTATCGAGATAGTCGGCAATGGCACTGTTCTCGTTGTCGGTGAGCTCGCGCGGCAGCTGAACGCTGTAGGAGTTGATTATGTTCTGCGGGATCTTTCCCTCATGCAGGTCTATGTCGTTGACGAACAGACCCGGGGGGAGGCAGGAGTTCAGGTGATCGAGCGTTTTTTGGAGATCGGTCAGCGGCTCGGGAAGGTCCATGATGAAGAATTCGGCCTCGCTTTCGAGACCAACGGGAAGGGCGCTGCCAAAGGATATCTTGGGGCTGGGGTTGAAGCCGCGGGAAAAGTGGGTACGGATCCCGGCCCTTCGCAGCGACCTGAAAATGAGCTGCAGAATTTCCAGATGTCCAAGGTAACTGATATTCCCCCGGCGCGAGTAGCTGACCATGTATTTGTAATGCGGCTGGGCATCATTAGTGGGCCTTTGCGCGACAGCATGGCTGAGCTCCGATACCTGGGCTCTGTCCGGGGAATTGCCTCGGACCACCGGCCGTATGGTTTCGAAGTCGCAGAGTCCGCAATCCTGGCAGCCGTTGTAACGGCAGTCGGGTGTATAGACGCCCTTGGTTGATCGTGCAAGTTCTTCCTTGAGAAATGCGGGGTCCATGCCGCTTTGAAGATGATCCCAGGGCAGGATGCGGTCGTCCGGGCGCTTGCCAAGAAAATCTTCGAGACGTATAGAGCATTTTTGCGCCGCTTGCCGCCAGAGTGAGAGGTTGAAATGTTCGGACCAGCCGTCGAAACGGGCACCCAGGGACCAGGCGGCCTCGATCAGCGGTGTCAGACTCCGGTCGCCTCTGGAAAAAACACCTTCAAGGAAACTCATTTCAGGATTGTGCCATTTCAGTTTCGCACCTTTGGCGGGCATCAGCGCCTTCAGGGAGGCAATGCGTTCACGGCTCTGCTCCAGGGAAAGCTGCTGTTCCCACTGGAAAGGGGTGTGCGGTTTGGGCACGAAGGTGCCGACACTTGCCGTTACCTGCTTGCGTCTGCCGCCAACATTTTTGGCGATGAGTTGGATTCTTTTGACCAGCAGGGCGATGGCCTCAATGTCTTCATGTGTTTCCGTAGGCAGACCGATCATGAAATAGAGCTTGATGGTGTTCCAGCCCATGGCGAAGGCATCCTCGCAGGTTTTGATCAGGTCGGCTTCGGTGATGCCCTTGTTAATCACCTCCCTGAGCCGTTCGCTGCCGGCCTCCGGAGCGACGGTAAATCCGGACTTGCGTACCCTTTTTATCTGGTCCATCACCGCAGGCGACAGTGTACCCACGCGCATGGACGGCAGGGAGACGGAGACGTAACTCTGCTCAAAGCGATCCATCAGTTTCGGCAGCAAAGTGTCGATACAGGAATAGTCCCCCGAGGAAAGAGAAAGCAGTGCCAACTCTTCAAAGCCCGACCGGCGTATGCCTTCTTCGGCGAGATGGAGTATCTCGTCAATACTTCTCTCCCGTACCGGCCGGTAAATCATTCCGGCTTGGCAGAATCGACACCCTCTGGTGCAGCCGCGGGCGATTTCGACTCCCAGCCGGTCATGAACGATCTTGGCATTGGGGACAATGGGAGCGCAGAGGTGAGAAATGGCCCCGAGGTCGCTGACGATGCGTCTGGTGACCGTCTGGTGATTTTCGACTGTCGATATGTCGCAGCTGTCGGCCATCGAGGGCGGTGAAAAACGGGCGGGTATGTAGACTCCCTCGATTGTGGCCAGACGGTCGATGATGTCCCGGCGGCTGCTGCCTGCCTTTTTGGCCGCTGCGACGGCGGCGGCTATTTCGACAACGGCTTCTTCGCCATCGCCAAGCAGAATGGCATCAAAAAAATCAGCCACCGGCTCCGGATTCAGGGAACAGGAGCCGCCTCCAAGGATAATGGGGTCGGAGTCGCCGCGGCTGTGGCAGTAGAAAGGGATGTTGCCTAAATTGAGGATGGTGAGAATATTGGTATAACACAGCTCATAAGGAAGGGTGATACCGACGATATCAAAGTCGCGAAGCGGACGATTCGATTCGAGCGTTTGCAGGGAAAGCTTCTTTGCCTCCATAACCTTTTCGGCATCGATGTCTGGACTGAAGCAGCGTTCGGCCAGATAGTTTTCCCTGGCGTTGATAATGTGATAGAGTATCTGCAGTCCAAGATGGGACATTCCTATCTCGTAGAGATCGGGAAAAACCAGGGCGAACCGCACGTCGGTCTGCTGCCATTTTTTACAGATGGAATTATACTCTTTACCAAGGTATCTGCCTGGTTTGGTAACATAGGGAAGGAACGATTCTTGTGTCATTTTTTCAACTACTCGTAGGCTACTTGAAATAAACAGCAATGCTGTAGAGGGCCTGGTGTCGTTCACCGACGGCCTGCCAGACAACCGTCTTGATTTAACG
>JGI12210J13797_10336453_pt1 | contig 45729 bp, 47 predicted proteins | sample ElkSlonscriptome_3_FD_13797 | JGI IMG/M metagenome (IMG submission 13797) | reverse complement strand
GCCCTGCCCCGGCTGCGGCGGGCCGGTACGCCAACAGCGCATCGGCCAAAGATCGAGCTTCTACTGCCCGCGCTGTCAGCACTGATCACGCAGCGCCCCGGGCAGACTCGGCCCTTGGTTGCCTGCCCGCGAATCAGGACGCCTGCTGGATGCCGCTGATCAGCCAGTCGCCGTCGGCACTGTCCCAATCATGGGCAACGTGCCAGATCTCATCTAAGGGCTTGGCGCCAGCGCTCTCTTCCTCTCGGATCAGGCCGGTGAAGCGCAGGCTGGCGACGACCTGATCGGCATCGCGCCGCACCGTCAGCAACTCGGCCTGCAGCCTGACCACCTCGGTATAGTTGGGAGCATCACCAAGGGACTCTCGCTCGCGCTTGAGTTCAGCGAACAGTTGCGGCGTGGTGTAGTCGCGGATGTCGCGGAAGTCGGACTGGTCCCAGGCCGCCTGCAGCCGAATGAAGTGTGTCTTGGCACCATCGAGAAAGCCGGCATCGTCAAACCAGAAGGGCGCATCCGAGGCCGCGGCATCGGCGGCCGTCTGTCCGTCCGCGGCCGCCCCCAGCATGCCGCCGTAAGACTTGGGGCCAGTTGCGCCGCCATAAGCCGCGCCGGCCCCGGCAGCCGCGGCGGTCGGAGCCGGTGCCGCGGAGCGATTGCGGAACAGCTTAAACAGCATAAAGCCGCCGAAGACCAGCGCCGCGAGCAGCAGGAAATCCATGATCTGGAAGCCCTCGAAGCCGTCCCCGAACAGCATCGACGCGAGCAGACCGCCAGCGGCGAGACCGGCCAGCGGCCCGAGCCAGCGACTCGCGCCGCTCCTGGGGACGGCTTGTCCGCTTGCTGAACTGGGTCCCGACCTGGCGCCTGAAGCCGATGCGGAACCAGGCGCAGCCTGCTGCTGCTGGACGGGCCTGGTATCGGACTTGGCCGGTTGCGCCTTTCGAGGCATGGAGTATTGCTTTCCCAGGCGCTTGCCGCCGCCAAAGCGCGCGGCCTCGGCGGTGTCGGGCATAAGCGTTACGCCGGCAAAGACAACGGCGGTAAGGACAACGATGAGCGTCTTCATGGGTGAGTCGTCTAGGTTGAGGTGTTGGCTTTGCGGTGCGCCGGGACTGCGGTTTCGATAAGGGCTAGGACCAGGACAACGGAAGCATTAATTCATTGGCAAGGATTGAATGACCCTGAGCCTGCTTGAGGTTTGTCGTGACGGGGCGAGGCGAGGCGCCAGATTGGGGGCCAGATTCGGGACCAGATTAGGGGCCGGACAGCAGGCTGGCTTCCCCAATGCCGCGAGGATCGCTGGCAGCCTGCACCCGCTGCGCGGCACGATCCCAGAGGATCAATTGCATATTGCCGTAGGTATCGCCGGTTGCTTGAAGGCGATGCCCCTTCGCCCGCAGCGCCTGCTGTTCAGATGCCGTGAAGGCGTTGGGCTCGAAGCTGATTTGGTCCGGCAGATATTGATGATGCCAGCGCGGCGCGGCGACCCAGTCGGCAGGCTGGCCGCCATCTATCACGGCCAAGATGCCGTGCAGCACCATAGTGATGATGCGGCTGCCCCCCGGCGTACCCAGAAGTACGATCTGATCGTCGGATTCGAGAAAGGTCGGGCTCATGCTCGACAGCATGCGCTTGCCCGGCGCAATGGCGTTGGCCTCGCCACCGATCAAACCATAGGCATTGGGGGCGCCGGGAAGGGCGGAAAAGTCGTCCATCTCATCGTTCAACAGCACGCCGGTGCCTGGTGGCACAAAGCCGGCGCCGAAGGGATAGTTGATACTCAGCGTCGCGGCGACCCTGTTCCCTTCTTGATCCAGAACCGAGAAATGCGTGGTATCCATGCCCTCCGCGCTGGTCGGGGCCGGGCGGCTTGGCGTCGCCCGCTCTAGATCGATAGCTCTTGCCAGGCCAGCGGCGTAATAGGGATGCGTCAGTCGCCGCAGCGGTACCCTGACATGATCCGGATCACCCAGAAACAGCGCCCGGTCGCGGTAGGCGCGGCGCATGGTCTCGGCGATCAGATGAATCCGCTCAGGGCGCTGCATGCCGTCGAGGTCGAACGCCGAGAGCATGTTCAGCATCTGCACCAGCGCAACGCCGCCGGAAGACGGCGGCGACGCGCTGACCAGGCGCCAGCCCCGATAGTTGCCGACGACCGGCGCGCGCTCTACCACCTGATAAGCCGCGAGGTCCTCGGGCGTCCAGAGACCACCGGCGGCACGCACGCCCTCGACCAGCGCTCGCCCGACCGGGCCGGCGTAGAAGCCGTCGCGGCCGTGCTTGGCAAGCTGTATCAGGGTCTCGGCGAGGTCGGGTTGACGCAGGATCAGGCCTGCTTCAGGCACATCCCCGTCAACCAGGAACTGCGCCGCGGCAGCGGGCGATGCGCGGAGCACCGGCGCCCGCCAGCTCGCAAGGCGCCGATACACCGGATTGACCTCGAAGCCGTCGCGGGCCAGCATGATGGCGGGCGTTAGCGAAGCGGCGAGGGGCAGGCGGCCATAGCGCTCCGCGAGATGCACCAAGGCGGCCGGCTCGCCGGGGATGCCCGCCGCGAGCGGGCCGTTCAGCGAGCGCTCCGGCTCAAAGGCACCGGTGTCGTCTAGATACATGGACCGAGTCGCGGCCAGGGGCGCGCGCTCGCGACCGTCGATCATGATGTCGCGGCCTGCGTCAGCGATGTGCAACAACCAGAAACCACCGCCGCCGATGCCAGAACTATAGGGCTCCACCACGGCCAAGGCCGCGCTGACGGCAACGGCAGCATCGAAGGCGTTTCCCCCCGCGGCCAGGATCTCAATACCGGCAGCGGTCGCGGCGGGATGCGCGGAGGCCACGGCAGCGGCCGGCGGTGATTGCGACTCGGTGCTCGCGGCTGGCGTTGCCAAGGTTGCGACGAATGCCGCAAGAAGGACGGTCGGCAGGTAACGGGCCGGCCGAGAGGCGACCAGCGGCACAACGGCCGGGAGACGCCGCGGCGCCCCCGGCCATTGCAAAGCGCCGTGCAAAAAAAGGCTCCGTCCTGGAGCCTTTTGCCGATGCATTGGCTTCACTGCGTCAGCTGTCGGCGGTGATGCGCTCGTACTTGGCCTTCAGCTCCTCTTCGGTCTCGGTGTTGTCCGGATCGGTGATGATGCAGTCGACCGGGCAGACCTCAACGCACTGCGAGGTCTCGTAGTGACCAACGCATTCCGTGCATAACAGCGGGTCAATCACATAGATTTCGCTGCCTTGAGAGATGGCGTCGTTCGGGCACTCCGGCTCGCAGACGTCGCAGTTAATGCATTCATCGGTGATGATTAGGGCCATTGGGATACTCCAGGGGATATTGGCTCAGAGGATGGTGAATCGTCGGGACTTGAACGCGTTGAGGTAGCAACGCGAGAGGATGCTGTATCGAGAGGATGCCGCACCCTCGCCGATCCTGATAAGGGCACATGTGGCTGTGCGCAAGTTTATCCAAACCTTTCTTTCAATGCAGCATGGACAGGCGCCGAGACAAAGGCCGAGACATCGCCGCCGAGGCGCGCGATCTCTTTGACTAACGACGACGAGATGTACGAATACTGCTCCGCGGGTGTCAGAAACAAGGTTTCGATGTCCGGTGCCATGCGCCGATTCATGCCGGCCAACTGGAACTCATACTCGAAGTCCGACACGGCGCGGAGGCCACGCATGATAACGCGTAGCTGCGTTCGCCGCGCGTATTCCACCAACAAGCCCGAGAAGGCGACGATCTCCACGTTGTCTATATCGGCACAGACGGTCTGCGCCAATGACACGCGATGGACGGTGTCAAAGGTTGGCGCCTTGGCGGTATCGCGCGCTACTGCAACCACGACCCGATCGCAGAGTTTGGCCGCCCTGGCGATCAGGTCGGCATGACCGTTGGTAATCGGATCAAAGGTTCCGGGATAGACAACACTGTGCATGGTGAAATCTCTGGCGGAAGGAGCGGAACCCAAGGATACCAGAACTGAGTCGTTCCACCAGGATGTCATTGGGGGAGACAGCAATTCCAAACCGTTCCCGAAGCTCGCAAGTCGCCTGCGAGAAGACCTTGGGGACAGATTCCGAAGCGGGCCAACACCGGCCCTCTCCAAGAACAGCCTCTCAGGATCAGCCTCCCAAATCAGGTTTTCGCATCCGCTTGCGAGTCTAGCGTCGCCAAACCAAAGCAAACCGCTCCGGCGCGCTTATCGCGCAGCAGCAGCCAGCCCGGCGGCAGGGGTGGCAATCCATCCGCCGCCGACGCTTCTAGATAGACCAACGCGCCCGGCGCGAGCCAGCCGCGCCGGTGTAGCAGATCGCAGGCGGGCGCCAGCAGGCCGCGGCCAAATGGGGGATCGAGAAAGATGACATCGAACTGACTAACCGGGCTTGCCGACAGCCAGCCGAGCGCATCACCGCTGATGATGTTGACCGTCTCGTCGCCAAGCCGGGCTGCATTCGCCCGGAGCTGGCGGCAAACCGAGGCACTGCGCTCGAGCATGCAGACGGCCCCGGCCCCGCGCGACGCGGCCTCAAAACCGAGCGCCCCGGAGCCAGCGAAACAATCCAGGCAGCGGCTGCCGGCGATGACTGGCGCCAGCCAGTTGAACAGGGTCTCTCGGACACGGTCAGTGGTTGGGCGCAATCCCGGCTGGCCTGGGATCGGCAGCCGCCGGCCGCGGTGACGACCACCGATGATGCGTAGCTGTCCGCCGCCCCCTGCCCTACCCCTCGCCACCGCTTTGCTGGCTTGCGCCGGAGGTCCCTGGGCTAGGGCCCATGCTCGGCACCGCGGCGGCGGCGGGGGCTTGCTGCGCGCTTTCCGTCGCGTCGGCGGCAGCCTCAGCAGACGACTCCGTACTGCCACCGCCCACGAGCACAATGGCAAGCCGGTCCGGATGCACGCGCCGCTGATAGGCATCACGGATCTGCGCTTTGGTCACCGCCTTGACGCGCCCTCTGAACTGATCAAGATAGTCGAGCGGCAGATCATAGAAGCCGATCAGGGCCAGATATTGCACCACGTTGCTGTTGCTGGCGATGCGTAGCGGAAAGCCGCCGGTGATGTTCTTGACCGCGGCCTCCAGCTCCTCGTCGGTCGGCCCTTGATCGACGAACCGCCGCAGCGTGTCGAGCAACACCGCGCGCGCCTCATCGGCCTGCTCGTTCTTGGTTTGCAGGCCCATAATCATGGGTCCGCGTTGAGCCATCGGCGCGAAGTAGCTGTAGGTGCTGTACGAGAGGCCGCGCTTCTCGCGCACCTCGTGCATCAGAATAGACACCAGGCCACTGCCACCAAGGATGTGATTGCCCACATAGAGCGGGAAGTAGTCGGGATCACCCCGCCGCATACCCGGCTGGCCGACGTAGAGGTGCGTCTGGCTGGACGGAAAATCGATCTGCTGGATCTGGCCGGCGGACAGTTCAGCCACCGCTGGCAGCGGCGCCGCCGCCTCGCCAACCGGCAGCCCGGCGGTGATGCGGTTGGCCAAGGCCTTTGCCTGCGCTGGCGTCAGGGCACCGACAATGGCAACGGTGGCGTTGTTCGCCGCGTAGAAGGCCTGGTGAAAGTTGCTCAGGTCGTCGCGCGTGAGCGCGGACAGGCTCTCCGCGGTGCCACTTGGGTCGCTTGCGTAGGGATGGTCGCCAAATACCGCGCGGTAGAGCGCTTTGCTGCCAACGCTGCTTGGCTTTTGCTCCGACAGCCGCAGCGCCACTAGCCGGTTTTGGCGCACCCGCTCGAAGTCGTCGGCCGGGAAGCTCGGCTGCGTCAGGACCTTGGTCATGGTGTCGACAGCCGGGTCCAGCAGCGCGCTATCGGTGAGGCTGCGTAGACTGATCCAGGCCATGTCGCGCTCGGCACCAGTGCTGAGCTTAGCGCCGAGCGACTCAATGCGCTCGGCGATGTCATCGGCATCCAGGTCCGCCGCGCCCTCGGTCAGCATGTCCGCTGTCAGGGATGCCAACCCCGGCCGATCTCCATCCCGGGCGCTACCCGCCGGAAACACCACCCGTACATCGACCATTGGCAAGTCCGGGGCCTCGACAAAGAGCACCTTGGCCCCGTTGTCGGTCCGCCAGGTCTCGATCCGCGGCGTTGCCTGCACGGCGCCAGACAGGGTCAGCGCTAGCAGGGTCAATACAACCACTATCGCCGTTGGGGCCGTGGAGCGGATCGTTGAGCCGGACGCCCGGTCGAGGACGACCGCCGACGGATGCATCGAATTAGCGAACAACCGCATGCCCTCCTAAGTTGACGGCGGCGCGCCCGCCGTCCTGATCGAGCGGCTGGGGGTCGAGGACCGCGACGGTGCGGGTCTGGTCGACCAGATACTTCTTCGCCACCGCCTGGATCTGCTCTGGCGTGACGCGAGACAGTTGTTCGACATAGTCGTCCACGAGTTGCCAGCCGAGCCCGACGGTCTCAAGTTGACCGAGCAGCATGGCCTGATAGAAGACGCTGTCTTTTTCATAGACCTTGGCGGAGATCAGCTGCGCACGGATGCGGGCGAGTTCGTCCTCGGCCACCGGCTCCGAGCGCAGCCGTTCGACCTGGGCCGTCAGCGCTTGCTCAACGTCATCAATGCTATGTCCGGTGGCGGGGCTCCCATCGAGCAGCAACATGCCGGGCAGCCGCGTGAAGGCGCTATAGCTGGCGCCCGCGGACGCGGCCACCTGCTGCCCCCGTACCACCTCTCGGCTCAAGCGTGAGCTGCTGCCGCCGTCGAGGACGGACGAGAGCATTTCCAGGGCGTAGGGCTCCCAGGGCTCAGCGGCGTGCCCAAGCGCCGGCGTTTTGTAGCCGATCATCAAGTACGGCTCCTTGGCCGGCGCCTTCACCCGCAGGCGCTTCTCGCCGCGCTGTTGCGGCTCCTGACGCGGTTTTAACAACGCCAATTGCTCTGGTTCGAGCGGCCCAAAGTGTTCTTCGGCCAGCGCGAACACGGCATCCGGGTCAACATCGCCGACGACCACCAGCGTCGCGTTATTTGGTGCGTACCATTTGCGATACCAGTCGCGGAGGTCGCCCACGCGCATTGAGTCCAGATCGCTGGCCCAGCCGATGATCGGTATCCGGTACGGCGACGCCTCGTAGGCCGTGGCGTTGAACTGCTCGAAGGTCAGGGACTTGGGGTTATCGTCGGTGCGTAGCCGACGCTCTTCCTTGACCACCTCCAGTTCTTTGAGAAATTCATCCTCCGGCAGCGTCAGACGGCGCATGCGCTCGGCCTCCAGTTGGAACGAGACCGCCAGTCGGTCCGCCGCCATGGTCTGGAAGTAGGCCGTGTAGTCCCGGCCAGTGAAGGCATTCTCGTCGCCGCCGTTGGCGGCGATGATGCGTGAGAACTCGCCCGGCTCCAGGTCCTCGGTACCCTTAAACATCATGTGCTCGAGCACATGCGAGACGCCGGTGATGCCACCATATTCATAGCTGGAACCAACCTTATACCAAACCTGGGACGTGACGATAGGCGCCCGATCGTCGCGCTTGACCAAGACCTTCAGGCCGTTGTCGAGAATCTTTTCATGCACCGCTCCGTGCACACTGCTGTCCGCGGTTTCATGCACCGCCGCACCGCCCTCGGGCACGACCGCAAGGCCCGCTCTAGCCGGCAATAATGCCGCGCATAGGGCCAAAATTAAGAACTTCATGACGCTACCTCAGTGGCTATCTTCTCTATCAGCGCCGAAGTGGCGCCGTCTCCACGCCGTTGCAATGGGACTTCCAAGCCCGCACCGATCGGCCGGATGTTGATTTGAAACAAACAACGCGGGAATCATCATAAGCCTTCAACATCCCGTCAGAACCTGAACAGATCGTAATGCTTTAGGCCTGCGCGTCGCCGCCGACCGACGGCGCATTGCATGCGGTTCTGATAGCATTCCAGTCTTTAGGCTCAAACGCCGATCGATCGGCGGGGACGCATCGCCGCCAAAACGGCCTTGTCCGCCCGTCCACCGGCACTCGCCGGAGAACCAACGCGGCGTCCATTCGGCGCCTCGGTGAGAAACCCAAGGCCGCAACGTCACAGACACAAAATCAGCATGTTCGGATTCGGAAGAAAGAAAAAAGCCAAGAGCGAGCAGCCCAACGAGGCGGCCCAGATCAAGATGACTCCACCGGGCTCGACGCCAATACCGGCATCGGCGCCTATCGCCTCGCCAAGCAGGGCTCCGGTCGCGCCGCCCATTGCAGACAACGGGGCTAATCCAACCGAGGAGCAAATAGCGCCCCAAGCAGAGACGCCGTCACGGCCGCGGGCGCTGGGCCAAAGGCCAGCGCAGCAAACCGACGCCGATGCCGGGCAAGGGCGCCTGGCGCAGGCAATCAGCGCGGCCGCGGCAGCCAAACAGGCGGCGGAGCAAAAGCGCAAAAACCGCCTGCTCAGCGGGCTGAAAGAGGGGTTGGCGCGCACGCGCGCGGTGCTCAACGCCGACGTCGGCGACCTGGTCGCCGGACGCACCGAGATCGACGACGACCTGCTGGAAGAGCTGGAGATGCTGCTGCTGACGGCGGACGTCGGCGTGCCGGCGACCACGCGAATCATCGAAGACCTCGGCTACCGCATCAAGCGGCGCGAAGTGATCGACCCGCCGACCTTTCTGCTTGCACTGAGGCGCGAACTGGCGGCCATCGTCGCACGCAATGACGCCCCGGTTCGACAACCAGCCCCGGGCAAGCCGCAGGTGATCTTGATGATCGGCGTCAACGGCGTCGGCAAGACCACGACCATCGGCAAACTGGCGCAACAGCTCAAGGCCGAGGGCAACAGCGTCATGCTCGCCGCTGGCGACACCTTCCGCGCCGCCGCCCTTGAGCAACTCCAGGTCTGGGGCGAGCGCAACGACGTGCCGGTGATCGCTCAGCATACCGGCGCCGACCCCGCATCCGTCATCTACGACGCATTGCAGGCCGCAACCGCGCGCGGTGCCGATGTGCTGATCGCCGACACCGCGGGGCGGCTGCACACCAAGGTGAACTTGATGGATGAACTGCGCAAGATCGGGCGCGTGATGAAAAAGATCGACCCAGACGCCCCGCACGAGGTGATGCTGGTGGTCGACGCGACCACCGGCCAGAATGCGCTGCACCAAGCGGTTCAGTTCAATGAAATACTGCCTCTGACCGGAATCACGCTGACCAAGCTCGACGGCACCGCCAAGGGCGGCATCCTGTTCGCGATCGCCGAACGCCTCAACGTGCCCTTTCGGTTCATCGGCGTCGGCGAGCGCATTGAGGACCTGCGCCATTTCGACGCCGACGAATTCCTCGACGCACTGCTGGCGCCGTGATCGTCTTCGAGCACGTCACCAAGCGCTATGCCGAGCGCGGCGATGCGCTCAAGGACATCAGCTTCGCGCTTGAGCCCGGCGAAATGGCCTTCCTGACCGGCCACTCCGGCGCTGGCAAGAGCACCTTGCTCGGCCTGATCGGGCTGCTGGAACGCCCGACACGCGGTCGAGTGAAGGTCAACGGCCGCGACCTGGGCGAGCTACCCCGGCGCCGCATTCCCGCCCATCGGCGCGAGATCGGCATGATCTTTCAAGATCACTGCCTCATTGGCGAGCGCAGCGTATTCGACAACGTCGCGTTGCCGTTGGTAGCGGCCGGGATGCATCGACGGGATATAGGCAAACGTGTGCGGGCCGCGCTCGATCAAGTCGGCCTGCTCCGATTTGAACGCGCGCTTCCGCTCTCTTTGTCCAGCGGCGAGCAGCAGCGCGTTGGCATCGCACGGGCGGTCGTCGGACGACCGCAGGTCATCCTCGCGGACGAACCGACCGGCAATCTCGACCCGGAACTTTCCATGGAGACCTTCCAACTCTTCGAGCGCTTTCATCAGGTCGGCGTCAGTCTGCTCATCGCCACGCATGATATGGACATGGTGACGTCGATGGGTCATCGCATGCTGCGCCTGCACCAGGGCCGCCTAGTCGCGGACTCGGGCAACTGGTAACCTCAACTGGTACTCCATGGCCAAACGAATCCGCGAACACCGCGCGACGCCACCGCGCAGAGAACAACGCTTGCTGGCCAGCACCGGTCGCGGCCGCCGCAACCACGCCCTCGGCGCCGCCCAAGCCTGGCTCGGCAATCACAGTAGCGCCGCCGTCGAGACCTTCAATCGCTTGATCCGCGCGCCCCTGGGGAGCCTCATGACCATTGCAACGGTCGCCATCGCGTTGGCGCTGCCGACGGCGATGTTCGTGATGTTAAACAATCTGGAACGGCTCGGCGGCGGCTGGCAACACAACGCGGGCCTCTCATTGTTCTTGCAGCCGGCCATTGACGAGGCCCGTGCGGGCACGCTGGCCGAGACCTTGCGGGCGCGTCCTGGGATCGCCCGCGTCGACTTGATCTCGCGCGAGCAAGGGCTCGCCGAGTTCCGCGAATATAGCGGGCTCGGCGGCGTCCTTGACCAACTGACCCGCAATCCCTTACCAGTGGTGCTAGCTGTCTACCCGACATACCGAATGCCGCCAAAACCGCCGCCGGCCTCGCGAACGCGATCTTTGACCAGCTCGCTGGAGCAACTGGCCGAGGTGGATTTCGTGCGGCTCGATACGCAGTGGAACGCGCGGCTGCGCGCCATTGTCGCGCTGTTGACCAACGCGGCGCTGTTGCTGGCGACCGTGCTCGCGCTGGCGGTGTTCTTTGTGGTCGGCAACACCATTCGACTGGAGATAGAAAACCGCCGCACTGAGATCCGGATCATGGACCTGGTCGGCGCAACCTCCGCCTTCATTCGCCGGCCCTACCTCTACAGCGGGGCTTGGTACGGGTTGCTGGGCGGCATCAGCGCCTGGCTGATGGTCAGCACATCGATCCACCTGCTGCAAGCCCCCGTGACCCGCTTAGCCAAGCTCTACCACACCGAATTCCAACTCGACGGCCTCGGCCCGATACCGACCCTGATCCTGCTGGGGGCCAGCATGGTGCTGGGCATACTCGGCAGCTGGCTCGCGGTCGGGCGGCACCTAGCGGCCGTCAAGCCCGGTTGAACGCTTCGCTGTACTTTTGTCATTCTAACTTTTGTCATTCTAAAGGGAGATTCAGCAACAACCTGAACGAGCGGTTTCTGGACGAGGTAAAACCGCCGCGCTTGTTTCACTTTAACGGTCCAGGTTGGTGTTGCAACCTGGATAAGCACCGCTTGGTTTAGGCATCCATTGGATAAAGCCGAGCTCGGTCAGTGCCCCGTTGGTCAAATCTCAGATTAAAAAATTTTCATATCGAAACTTCCTAGGCAAAAGCTTGGTCTACTGCTATGATCAAGTCATTCGGATGACTGTCCATCCTTTGCCACAGGAAGTTTCCGTTCAAAAGCTGCTCGAAAACCGCGTTACCGGCATTGTCAAAGCTCCGAACTGGTGCTACCATCTTTTCCTACCATTTTACTGGGTATCGACGCCATGACCGCTGCAACATCTTCTGCCGCAACGACACAAGACATCGCCACCATTGGTTCACTGTCCACCGGAACTATCGACGCCTACATTTCAAGCGCGTACCAGATCCCCGTGCTGACGCTGGATGAAGAGCGCTCTCTAGCGCTGCGGCTTCGCGACGAAGGCGACATGATGGCCGCGCGCCGTCTGGTTTTGTCTCACTTGCGCTTCGTTATCCGTATCGCGAGAGGCTATCTCGGCTACGGCCTACCGCTGCCAGATCTCATTCAGGAGGGCACCGTCGGTCTGATGAAGGCCGTGCGTCGCTTCGAGCCGGACGTCGGCGTGCGCCTAGTTTCCTTCGCCGTCCACTGGATTCGCGCCGAGATTCACGAATACATCCTGCGCAACTGGCGCATCGTGAAAGTCGCTACCACCAAGGCGCAGCGCAAATTATTCTTTAACTTACGCAGCTCGAAAAAGCGCCTGGGTTGGTTCACCAAGCAAGAGGTCGATGATGTCGCCGCCGACCTGGGCGTCAAGCCCGAGACGGTGCTTGAAATGGAGTCACGCCTATCGAGCCACGACATGGCCTTCGACGGACATGACGACGACGACGACGAAGGCCCGTCCGCCCCGTCCACCTATCTGCCAGACATGAGCATGGAGCCGGCCAGTGCTCTGGAACGCGACGACAGCAGCACATACCAGCGCGAAAGACTCTTCGCGGCACTGGATGGACTGGACGAGCGCAGCAAGACCATTCTTCGGGAACGCTGGCTGAACGAAAAAAAGCAGACTCTGCATGAATTGGCACAGCAGTTCGGCGTCTCAGCCGAGCGCATCCGCCAAATCGAAAAAAACGCGATGAACAAGCTTCGCGTTCAACTGGAGCTGTAACGCGAAGCGCGAGCCGCCAACTGAGATCGTCTGCCGAGTTCCCTTGTCAGCCGGTCTTGTTGATCTGATAACGCGGCTCGACCTTCCCGCCACCCCAAAGCCAAAAGCCCGCCTTCGGCGGGCTTTTGGCTTTGTCATGGGTCCTGCGGTCACCCGGTTACGACAAGGACAAGAGCAAAAATAACAACAAGGTCAAGGTCAAGGTCAAGGACTCGGACGACGACGAGGACGACGCCTAGTGCATCGCTTTAGAAATCCCGCAACCGTTTTCTTGTCGCACCTGGCCCGGCGCTGTAGGAGCCCGCTTGCGGGCGACCATGCCGCGCTCGCGGCTGCGAGCATCGCCCGCAAGCGGGCTCCTACGACAGGACGCTTGCCGGCAGCAGCGGTCGGTCTCGGAATTTCGGCAGTCTTGCACTAAGACGAGGACAAGCGCAGCAACGAGGATCTCGAAATCCTCCGAAATCGGCGAGACCGATGGCCCGATCCCTTAGCTTGTCGCTGTCCAGGGTGCTGGTCATTTCGTTTCTGGACTGTCCCCAACGCCCCTGCGCCCAAAGCGTTCAGGGTCTCCCCGCGACACCCTGAGGCGCGCCATCGTCATCTGCACACTTGCAAGACGACGGCAAAGCTGGCCGAATAAGCCTTGAGCCCATCTCTGCAACCGCCTGGTGCAACGGCACCCAGTCCCGCGCACGCCGTTCGGGTAGATGAGCCAAGCGCATCCACCACAACCGGCGTCTGCCGAACTTTGGCACCATTGCCCCAAGAAAAACCACCGCATCTTTCAACATGAAGCCGATCATCCGCAACCTCCTACCCGCCCTCGCACTACTGCTGCCAAGCCTGACTCAGGCCAGCATCCCGGCGACCCCGGTCATGAGCCTGTACAAATTCAATGGTCCGCTACAGCTGCCGACCTATCGCATCGGCAGCAACGGCCTTGGCGCGCGAGCCGGCAGCATCACCCAAGGCACATCGATTATTCCCTGTCTGGTGATCAAGAACGGCCGTGCCCTGACCGACGCCAAAGGCACGCCCTATGTCGGCTTCGAGATCGTCGTCGATGCGGCCAAGGCGTCCGGTCCGTCGGCCACCGAGACCTTCAAGCGCAGCTTCGCACAGCGCGAATCCATGCGCGTACCCAATCACCATTGCGGACCCAAGGTGCGCGAAGTCGTCAACATTCGCAACTTCTACGCATTGGAAAAGCCGCCGTTCTTCGACCCGGCAGGCAGGGGCAATCAGAAGGCCGCCGAGCGCGAGGGTAAGAGCAGGCTCGACAAGATCGTGCGCAGCTTCCACAACTCGCCCCAGTGCGCGAACGTCAACAAACGCCTCACCGGGCGTCGTGGCCGACTCGCCTCCGCCTGGGACAGCTTCATCGCCAAGAATCGCGGGCGTTGGGACAAGACCACGCTGGCCCGCGCCAAACACATGGACTACGCCATGCGCACCGCCATCTACGAGGGCCACCTCGACCGCGGCTGCTCCGCCTATGGCGCCTGCGAGCGCAATGTCGTGCTGCTGTCCATACGCAACCGCGCCGTCGGCCAATGCCTGAAACGCCAGGGCTGCCGCTTCGGCGGCGACTTTCAGGGCGTTGCGTCTGACGTCTCGCAGTACAACATCTGGGACGCCTATCTGACGCAGATCTCGGGCCTCACCGCCTGCTACCTGCGCACCGATTTGGCCAACAAGGACTTCTACGACCGGGTTCAGGCCATGTATGCACAAAACGTTGGCGACGCCGAGCGCATCCTCTACGGCAGCACATCCGACCTGCGCGACCTGTTCCCCGGTAATTCCATGTCCAACCTGACCAAACTCAGGCACTACTATCATCCGCCGGCCATGGGCAAGTGTTTTCCGCAGCACGATCGCATCGAGTTCATGTCCGGCGCCGTGGCCGAGAAGGGTTCGGACCATGCGCTGATCGCAAATACTCGCATCAAGGTCGGCGCCAAGGTCGGCAGCGGCTATAGGTTCAAGGCATTCCGCTTCGATCAAGAAGACTGGGGCGATGAGATCCGCATCGAAAACAGCTATCCGGGCTTCATCATCGATGGTCGCAAGGTCCGTCTCGGAGGTGGCCGCGGATGCACCGCTTACGGCGTCTCAAGCGGCTGCCGCTTCGCCAATGTCGGGCGTTATCGGCGCACCCCAAGTTGGCTCACCGCCGGCAAGCCCATGGGGCTCAATTGCCGCATCCAAGACCGCGGCGAATCCTGCACTGGCAGTGGTCGCAACAAGAGAGTCACCGTCGGCGGCTCCTGCGACGTCGACATGATGCCGGTCACCGGTGTGCACTAACGGGGTGCACTAACGCGCTATCCAATTGAAGATCGGTCCCACGAGGGCGCTTTCCGCCCTCGGAGCGACTCCTGCGAACGCCTTGCAGCCGCCCTTTGCAACCCGGGGGCGATCGATCGGCCCGTCTGACGCAGGCTCAGGCGAGAAAGACCCGCTCCAACGCGCCTCGGCTGATATGGCCAAGGCGGTCCTCGGCCTCGATAAAATAGCGCAAATCCCCGAGCCCCTCAGGCAGGTCCACCGTGAAGTAATTGGCGCTACGTATCGCACCGGTCTCGCTCGGGTAGGGGCCATGATCGGTCATCGGCAAGGCTTGTTCCTGCTGCGCCCCGCGTAGATGCAGCGTCACGCGCGCAAGGCCCGAGAGGTCATGGACAAAACTGTGCACCCGCGCGGCTCGCGGTGCATCGACCAAGCCACCTTGGCCCCATTGCTTTCCGCCCGGATTCTCTGGCGTGATCCAGGGCGGAAAGATGGTCGGCCCGGTGCGGTCGGACCGGCTCTCGGCGAGGTCGGCGAATTCAGCCCCGGCCACCGACCAGGCCTGATTCGCCGCATTGGTGACTTGCTGGTCCCAGACCGACTGACCCGTCCAATACCAATAGTCGCTCGCCTCGGCGGTGAGCATGAGTCGAACCAACTCGGGTAGCAGCGGATGCTCGGGCCGCGCGTCCTCAAGCGTATGTACGGCGTTCTGCAGCGCGGTCAGCACGGCCCAGGAGTTGAGATCCGGCGAATAGGCCTCGCGGTAGCGGCTGAACCACTTCATGAACTGCGGATCACCATTGTCCGCGCCGCTCCAGGAGCCGGCCTCCAGATGCACCGCCTGGCTCGGGTCGGGCGGGAAGCGTTGCAGATAATCGGCGATGCCGATCAGTTCGAAGCGCGGATCATCGCTTAACCAGTCGATCATCGCGGCGGTATTGTGACGGTAATAGCTCTCGGCCCCGCCGCCATGGTTGTCGCCGTCGGAATGCAACAACAAGAAGGGCGGATGCTTGGGATCAAACCCCCCGTGGTCGAGCAGATGCTGATAGACCTGGTCAAACACGTCTGGATATTGCAGCGCGCCGAAGCCGCCGCGCGCGTCCTCATTGCCGATATAACGCTCCGCCGGCACCCCGATCACCTTGTGCGTGACACCATCCGGATCGGTATAGGCCAGGTACTCGGGCCGCAGCAGGCTCGGCGCGATCTCGGACCCCGTCCAGACGTTATGTAGCCGCAGCCAGTCGCTGACCGGCGGGTTCACCTGATCGGCCGGATTCGGCGGCAACATGCCCTCGCTGGTACCGCCGTAGGGATAGTCCCGGCAGGCGCGATAACGATGAATGGAGTCATACAGCACGGCCTCGACACCCGCCTCCGCGAGCGCCGGGATGATGCGCGGATGAAAGGCCGTCTCGGGCGGAAACAGGATGTTGGACGCAGGCGCGCCGAAGGTCCGCGGGATCAGCTCCCGATGCAACCGGATCTGGCGAACAATATCGCGCGCCGGGATCAACGGCATCAGCGGATGATAGAAACCGAAGGCGCTCAGGTCCAGGCGTGGATTACCCAAGGTCGTCTTGAGCCCGGCCACCTCGCGCAATCGCCGCGTCCAGTCCCGAAACGCCCCGCCGCAGCGCCCCTGCTCGGCGCACAGGTCCAATTGCTCGATCAGGGAGCCGCTCCAGCTACAGGTGAGCCCGCCATGCGGCAGCCCCGCCTCGTCGTACTGGGTGATGGCCGCCGCCACAAAGTCCACATAGGGGCCGGCGCGCGAGCCAAAGATCGCATCCTTCTCACCGTCCCAATAGTTGGCGTCGACGGCATCGTAGAAGGGCTGATGCATATGCTTGTGGATGCCGAAATACAGCGTCGGCTGATCGCCTCCCTCCAGCCGCCGGACGACCGGGCGAGGCGCGCGCGCCAATGCCAACCGATGCAAGCGCTTGATCCAGTCACCGCCGCCCGCCTGGCCAATATCATCAACGCGGCAACCCTCAATTTGGACCTCGATCTCGCCCGCATTGAGCAGTCCGGCCGGGACCTCGACACGGTAGCGATGCGCACCATCGTCCTCTGTCCCCACCAGCAGGATCGCCTCGCCATTGAGCAGATGCTCCCGGCCCCGATCGTGCAACACCACCTGCGGAAAAGGAATGACGCCATCGGCAAGCCACTCCAGCACAAAACCCGGGTTCTTATTGCCCGCCTCGCAGACAAGCCTGTCGGGGACGGCAATCTCGATAAAGCGTGAAAAAACGTTGCTCATGGTTCCGCCGCGGATTTGTCGTCGTGGTCATTTTCGGCGTGGCTGTCGCCGCCGCCTTCGTTGTCGCTGTCGCCTTCGTTGTCGGCGCCGTCGTCGGTATCCTTGTTGCAATAGTCGCCGCTGTTGCAATAGTCGTCGCCGTTGCCATAGTCGTCATCGCAAACGCAATAGAATACGCCGCAATGCGACGCCACCTGATGGCGCAACAAGACCCCATTTTAAAGCACGGCAAGCAACTCGCGCCCTCAGGCAAAGCTGCCATGGACGGGTTCAAGGCAGCGTGCCCTGCGAATCCTAACCTTGACCTCCGCCACCAATCCTGCACAGTCCAAGACGGGATTGCAAATCGATGGCGACCTCTGGCATAACCAACGAGCATCCACCGCCGCAGGACCAAAACCACCGTGCCAAACAGCCAACACACGCCAGACGACGGCGTTCAATTCGTCGAGACCGCCGACGCCCGCAGGCTCGCCTACAGCGAGTTCGGCAGCCCGACGGGGCGACCGGTCATCTACTGCCACGGCTTCCCCAGCTCGCGCCGCGAGGCCATGCTGATGCACGAGGCCGCGCTAGATACCGACACCCGCATCATCGCCCCCGACCGCCCCGGCTACGGCGACTCCGATCCAGCCCCCAAACGCGGCATCGCCGACTGGAGCGACGACATCGCCCTGCTCGCCGACCGATTAAAGCTCGACAAGTTCGGGCTCATCGGCGTCTCCGGCGGCGGCCCCTATGCCCTCGCCTGCGCCGCCCGCATCCCCAGGCGCCTCATCGGCTGCGCCCTCATCTGCCCCCTCGGCCCCATCTACATCGACGCCCTACTCGATAAGATGCATTGGGCGGTGCGCACCAACCTGATGGTCGCCAAGAAACCGCAATGGCTCGGCGAGTTGATGTTCGGCGGCCACACCACCGCGCTGCTGCAACACTGGCCCAAGCTGGTCGAAGACCTGCGCAGCATCGCCGCACCCAAGGCGGACCGCGACGTCCTCAAGCAAGGCAACAACGCTGCCATCCTCAACCAGACCATCACCGACGCCATGCGCAACGGCGCCCCCGGAGCCCGCCGCGACCTCGAACTCTACACCCACGACTGGCGACTCAGCTTCGCCGACATCAACCCCCGCATCCACATCTGGCACGGCGACGCCGATGGAACCGCCCCAATCGAACACGCACGCTGGTACGCCAAACACCTCCCCGACGCCCAGCTGACCGAACTCCCCGGCGAAGGCCACTACTCGGTTCCAGTGCTCTACAGCCGACAGATCCTGAGCAAACTCTTCGCAGCCTAAACCGACAATTGACCCCGCGATCCCCAGGGCCTATCATTGAAAGCCTACCCACAAAGTCCACAACGGGCGCGTAGCTCAGTGGGAGAGCACTGCCTTCACACGGCAGGGGTCGCTGGTTCGAACCCAGCCGCGCCCACCAATTCAATCAAGCACTTACAAGCCGGCCTTGCGCCGGCTTTTTTGGTCCGTGCCCATTTTGTGCCCAAACGGTGCCCAGGTTCTCCTAACGTCCCGACAGGGGTCGCGCGCCGAGGCGACTCCTGCACGAGAGCATCAGTCACGTTTTCGGCAACACTTGGCTCGCGTAAATGATCGTCGCGCATTGGTCGTTACGCGGTTCGACGCCGAATCGTGCGCTGCGCAGTGCGCTTGCCTGTTGGCTGGGCGATGGCGCGCAGCAAGGTCTCATGCTCGGCTTGGCTGTCCGGGCCCAGCCACTGGGCCTCAAGCGGCAACGCCAGACTGTCGAGAAATGTTCGGGTCAGGACGTCCAGCGCCTTGCGTCGATCCAGATCGTCGACCTGGTGCTGGGTGTCGTAACTCAGCAAACAAGCGTGGCACGCCGAGTCGCAGTTGCGCGGACAGGTCAGGATCGCCCTGGCGCGCTCGAACACCTTGCGGAGCGAGACCGGCAATGCGGCAACGTATCCGGCGCCGCCGGCGGCGGTGTCGTAGAGCACGATCGCCGCAGGATCCTGATCGAAGACGACGGGCCGGGCATCCCGGCGGCCGACCTTGAGCGCGTCTTCGAGCCCTTTTTCCGACTTGATGCCTCGCGCAACTCCGAGACCGGGGGCACTGGTCTCGGTCTGTCAGTCGCCAGGACCATCGTGCATGCGCACGGCGGCACGCTGTTCCTAGCCAACAGGCCGAGCGGCGGCTTGCGCGCCGTGATACGGCTTCCGCAATAGCGCCGCGGCCAGGCGCGGCAGTTCCCGCACCACGGGCGGGTCGTGTCGCTCCATCTCGGTGAGGCACCAGCTATCCGCTCATATGCCTAGCCCACAATCGGCTTACCGCGCCGCGTTTCCTGGGAATCACGCTGTATAGATTGCCGAGTAGAAAGGACCGCAAACTGCTAATTGCCGAGGTCGACACGGGCCACGAAAGGATCAGCGTCGGCATTCTCCATCTCGAGAGCAGTCCGAACAATCAACGTCTGCGGCTGGCCCAGCTTAAGGGTGCCTTGTCCAACCAATCCTTCGCAAGACATGCCCTACTGATGGGCGATTTCAATTTCGATCCCCGGTCGGATGCGGAGCAATCTCGCCTGGGCCGAAACTATGTCGACCTATGGCGCGCTCTTGCCAGCGGACATGGCGTTGGTCACACAGTCGACAGCAGCCAAAACCGGATGCGGTTCTTGCACAAAGGCAAGCACAAGCATGTCCGGTTCGATCGCATCCTATTGCGTTCCGTGACCCCGGGATGGGCGCCGCGGAGCATTCGCCTGCTAGGCACGGAGCCCCTCTCACCCGCAACGCCCAACACCTATCCGTCAGACCATTTCAATCGGGAGCACGCAGATCAAGGCGCTCCGGCGGACGCCGCACCATTGCAACGAAGCGGACGCCGCCGCCAAGTAGGCGCCGCTGACCGAGATCGGGCGCCAGAGCGAGCAATTGCGCCGACGCGGATTTTCGGCCTTGTTGGGCTTGTGCAGCCCGCGCTGCTGGCGCCGCTGCTCGTCCCGATGGCCATCATGACCCTGCTCACCGCCCTCCCCGCCTTGCCGCTCTGGTTTCGGCGCGGGTGGGCAGGGGACGACAGCCGTGTTCGGATCGACAACCCGCTGGCGCTCGGATCGATCCTGCGCTTTGGGCTCAGATCAAGGAGATGTGCCGGGTGCGGGGCTACCGCTCGCTGCCGATTCAGTTATCGTGGGACAGCGGAAGGCGGAAAGTGACCTTGTCCGGACACAGGGTCAAGCTACCGCAATGATCGCTTGCCACGCGCTCGGCGGCCTGCGCCATCAAGCGCAGATCGGCGCGCTCCCGCGGGGTGTCCGCGGGAGCGCTGCCCCGCGCACTGATGACCAACAATAGATCCCCGTTGCTGCGCTCCACCTCAAGCATCGGAAGTTGAGCGCAGATACCGTTAAAGTTGGTCCCGACGCCAACGAGCCGCATGGCATGGACCAGCGCGGCCTTGAGACTGGCCGGCTCCACGGACACGGCAACGGAAAGCTCGTTGGCGAGGTTGCCCGCGGCGCCCTGTATGCGCGCAAGTCGTTCGGCGCGACCGTCGTCAGATTGGGTCTGAAGTTGTGCCCGCGGACGGACACTTGAGCCCGGGTCTTTCGCAGTCGTGCTCGCGCTCGTTAATACCCACGCCACCGCTGACCCACGGAATGTCGCCCTGCCGACCCTCGGTAACCTATTGCTCAGGCTCAACCGCCGTATCCTACGGCGCCGCGACGGCGGCCGAGCCGTAGCGCCCGCACCGAGTCCGGCACGCTGCCGTACCCGGTCGGCAGCAGCCACTCGCCGGGAAGCTTCTGTTAGCGGACTTGCTCCAACAGTTCCAGGGCATGACCGTCCGGCAAGCTCATTTCGGCGAGGATCACCAGCGGCGCGAAGCGGTCGCCGAGAACCCCTTCGCGCGCCGACTAAAGGTTGGCGACACCCTCCACATCCCAGCCCTTGCCGTCGAAATGTTGGGTCAGCTCCCTTGCGAGCGCCGATTCGTCCTCAATGATCAACCGCGAATCTGACATTCTGGTATCCCGTTTAGGACGCTTCGCCGCGCACACGCTGGACCATTTTGGGCTCCGGACCGGCGGCAACACCGGCCTCCTCCGCGGCCTTGAGGTCGAACAGGTCAACGAGCCCGACCAGTTCGCCATTGGCCTCGGTGACCGGAAGCGTTGGCGTGCGCAGCGCGTGCATCTGCGCGCGGACCTGCGCGACCGTATCTTCTGGGCGGCACGAGGGAGGGTCTGGTCGCATCGCGGCGCTGACCCTCCGCTGATCCGGACGCTGATCCGGATGCTGATCTGGGCCCAAGCCTTCAGCGATACTCATTGCGATGAGGTCGATCTGCTGCGTCTAGGTGATGCAGCTTTTGCACCGAAACAATTTGGCATGGATTCATCGACCCGACCACGGCCCCTGCGGGCTCAATCTCCAACCTCTGTCATTGGTCCTCAACGGTTGCCAACCAACCATCCGCGAACTGCATGCGGGGCATTCGAGCCAAGCTTCAGTGGATTTGCACCAATTTCGCACGGCTCGGCCGATAAAAGGCAAACTTCACGCAAGCCTCTCGCCGTCGTTTACCGTAAGAAAGCGTGCGACCTCAAGCAGAGCGAGCAGCCATCTCTCCTCGTCCCGTAGCGCGGCGGCCAAGGACCGAATCGGGCGCCAGTTGGCACCCCGCATTGCGTTATCTCCGTGAACAAGACGGTGGATTTAGCCCGTTACCGCGAGGCCGACGAGGCCGGTTTGGGAGCGTTGTTCGTTTGTCATCTGGACCGCCCTCGGCATGAACCAGCGCCCCGACGCCGGGAAAGGTCAGTGCTCGGCCACGCACATCCCACAGGTAGTGAAGCATGCGCGATGCCAGTCAGTCACAACGATCGGCACAGCCAAGCGGCCAGACCTCCGCCCATACCGAACCTACCCCGGTGGCCGTGGGAACAATACGGGCGTCCGCGCCTTGTAGTCGCGGTATGCTGGATCCTCGCCCCAACGCTCGTCGGCACGCGACTCCGCCATCGGGATGCCGCTGACGCGGGTCAGCAGCAGATAGACGAATATCGGTGAGATCAGAGTCAGGTACTGCCAGCCTGAAAGCGCGGGCAACGCGATCAGCGCGACGCCGGTCCAGAGCGTGATTTCGCCGAAGTAGTTTGGATGGCGCGACCAGGCCCAGAGACCAGACTGGATGAACCGGTCCTTGTTGGCCGGGTCCTGACGGAAGGCCTGTTTCTGTGCATCGGCCACTGCTTCGATCCCAAATCCGATTGCCCAGACCAGAACGCCGAGCCACCCGAGCCATCCGTATGGTGTCGCCATTGACGCAGTCATGGCTGCCAGCGCCGCGGCCAGTGTCAGGAACACCCACAGCCCCTGGAGCGTCCAAGTCATCAAAAATCTCAACAAAGACGGCTTGATGTCATCAAAGCGGCTGTCGCTGCCGGCCTTCTTTACCCGGCGATAGAGAAAGCTGCCGAGACGCGCCGCCCAACCGGTGACCAACACAACGATGATCAAGGAACGCAGATCGAAACGGCCGACCAGGATCAGCGTGCCGAGCGCTACCGTCAGATAGGTCAAACTCCCGGTCAGATCGTACCAGCGCTCGGTTTGCGCCCGATAAGAGGGTACGAAGACGACCCACTGAATCACGAAGGCGACGATGCCGGCCAAAGCGAATACGGGTAGCCCGGCGATGTGGACTCCGTTTTGACTGCCGGCCCAGGCCACAACAGCAGCCATCAGCAACGCGGCGAGGATTGCCAGCAGGGATTCGAGTGCTTGGTTCTTCATCGTATTGGTATCCTGGATAGCGCGCACGAGTCTTGCTTCAATTTCATGCGGGTTCATGCGGGCATGGACTTAACGTCCAACGAGCCTGCACTGAAAATGGTCAATCCTAACCTAGCACTGAACATGCCAGCTTCTTCCATTGCGGTGATCGATGCCTGTGCAATGCGCCAGCGACGGCCGGTGCCGCTTCGCCTGCTCAGGGTGATCGATAACCAGGGAAAGGATTCAAGCTCGGCGGGGCGGCCCGACTCCCCACAGCTAGAGATCCGCCACGCCATGGCTGAGGAGAGATTCGACGATGCGCCAGGCGCTTCAACGCATCGGGGGATGCACCCAAGCCATGGGCCATAGCCGTAACACTGGCGCGCCGGTGTTGGCGCAGATAGTTGTTGACACGCGAGAGAATCATTGGGATCTCCTCAAGCCTTTTGGGTGGAGACCTGGGGCCGGCCGACCTCGCGCCCGCCCTGCCAGCGCAGGAACAGGAAGGCCGCTACCAATGCCCCCAGCACCGTCAATATCCAGGCCAGGGCCGAGCGAGGATCGCGCCCATAGTTGGCGGCCTGGAGTACGCGCGCGCCTTCATCGGCCGTGCTCAGGGGAAACGCGACGGATTTCCAATGGTGCTCACAGCAGAACACCGAGCAGTCGTGTAGCGGTGCGCTGGGCCAGGACACCGACCAATGCCTTACCGAAGGTGCCGGCAACACCCTCCTTGGGATCAGCATGGCGGACCGGGGTGTGGATCTCGACGGCGCCATGGAAGCAGCCCGCCCGTTCTAGTACGGCCAGCAATTCGGCCTGGTTGTGCCGATCAGGGTCGTAATGCACAGTCAGGCTGCTGGCATGGGCATTGAGCCGTACCGACTCGACGCCGGATAGGGCATGGAGTGCGGCCACCGCCTTGCGGGCTTGATCACCACGGCATTGGAAATGGCTACCCTTGACGCGCAATCGGCCGGGGGTGTGGTGGATATATTTGATGGCGTTCATGGCGTTACTCCTCAGGAAACGACGATCGGAAACGGGCAGGGCCGGCCTGGACGACGGCGACTCCGGGGCATGGCGGCGCCAACAGGTGCGACTGCGACCATAGGCAAAATGCGATACGCAATGCTTGCCATTCTCATCACGAGGCCAGAACCGACCAGAGTTCACGCGCGACTCGCCTCAGTGATACCTGCGCTTATCGGGCAGCGAGGCGCTGGGCCGTCTCGCTGCCGGGCCTAGCGGACAGACCCGCCCCGGCCAACGCCCGCAGCAACACGCCGATGGTGGTGCCGTTGTGCAGCACCGCGCTCATGACCGGGCTGAGTGACCCCATGACGGCACCGGCCAACAGGGCGGTGTTGATACCAACGGCCAGGTCGAAATTGCTCTTAATGAGGGCCATGGTCCCGGTCGCGATCTCACGCGCGTCGGCGATGGCACTGAGGCGATCGTCCAGCAGCACGATGCCCGCCGTCGCGCGAGCAATGTCCGCGCCACGCGGCATTGCGATGCCCACCTCCGCCACCGTCAGGGCCGGGCCGTCGTTGATGCCGTCGCCGACAAAGGCGACCTTGCGGCCCTGCGCCTGGAGCGTCTTGATGATCGCCGCCTTGTCTTCGGGCGCCACCTCGGCATGGACCGCGTCCAGGCCCAATTCGGCCGCCAATGTCTCCGCCTTGGCGCGCTTGTCGCCGGTAATCATGACCATCTTCGTGATGCTTAGGGCGCGCAGGCGCTGGAGCGAATAGGCCGCGTCGGCACGCAGGGTGTCACGCAAGGCAATCACGCCGATGGGACGGCCCTTGTTTGCACCCGTGGCGGTCGCGCCGACATAGAGCAGGGTCTTGCCCGCGTCTTGCAAACGCTCGATGTCGGCTTCGTGCCCGGAGAAGGAGACCTCGTGGTGTTCCTCAAGAAAATGCCGACTGCCGATGACGACCCGCCTGCCGTCCACCTCGGTGGAGAGGCCATGGGCCACCAGATAGTCCACCTCACCATGCGTGATGTGCTGAAAATCCCGCTCTTTGGCGGCCTCGACGACCGCCTGTGCCAGTGGATGGCTGGCGTGCTCCTCCACCGATGCCACCAAGGCTAGCAGCGCATCCTCGGGCAGGGACTCGTCGCCCAATGCCACCAGGTCGGTGACAACCAATTCGCTGTGGGTCAGGGTTCCGGTCTTGTCGAATACCACCGTGTCGACCGCCGCTAGCAGCTCGATCGCCTCGCCGCCACGCATCAAAACGCCGTGGGTGGCGGCTCGGTACATGCCGGACTTGAACGCCATGGGCGTGCCCAGCTTGAGTGCGCAGGAGTAGTCCACCAGAAAGACCGCTTGCAGCCGGGTCAGGTCGCGGCTCAGGGCATAGACCAGACCGCCAGTGACCAGCGTGAACCAAACCCGCTTGTCGGCCAGTTCGTCGGCCATACGCTGCGTGTCGGAGCGGTTCTCCAAAGAGGACTGGATAAAACTAGAGATGCGCGCCGTGGTGGTGTCCGAACCCACTCGCTGGGCCTCGATGCGGAGACGGCCCTCTTCGACAACGCTGCCGGCCACCACCCGGTGTCGCTGCTCGCGGCGCACCGGCAACTCCTCGCCGGTCACGGCAGCTTGGTTGACCAGGGCGGTGCCTTCCACCACGCGACCATCCACCACCACCGCCTCGCCCACGCCGACGACGACGATCTCACCCACCGACACCGCGTCGCCGGGTACCTGGACCAGCTCCCCGCCCCGCTCTACCCAGGCCAACGCAGGGTCCGGACTAAGGAGTTTGCGCAGCAACCGGTCCGACTTGCGTTGGGTCTGATGCTCCAGGAATTCTCCAAGAGCCAACAGGAAGGTCGTGATGGAAGCCGTGTAGGTCTTGCCCCGGAACCCAGCCAGACCCACAGCGATCGCATCGAGCACTTCCATCTTGATGCCTCGACGCAGCAGGGTATCGACGCCTTCGACCAAGACAGGCGCCGCGTTGCTCAAGGCCACCACCTTGCGAGCGACCGGCGGCAGCAAGGGCATGACCGCCAAGCTGGCGGCGCTGGTCAGCATCGGCGCAATCTCGCCCGCCACCCTGGGCTTCGCTCCGGAGGCCGGCGCCTGCTCCGGTGGGTAGGCCGCCAATCGGGCCAGCACCACCTCCCGATTTGCTCGGGCAGGATCAAACGCGACCACCAAGCTTGTCGCCTTCGAATTGATGCGCACATCGGTGACCCCTGGCTGCCCTTCCAACCAGGTTTCCAGCCAGCCCAGATTGCAGTCCTTTTCGGCCAGCGCGGGGAGGCGCAGGCGAAGACGCTCAGGCGTCTCGTGCAGGATGAAGAAGCGCTTCATCGATCACTCGCCGTCGCCCGAGCGGATCTCCGCCTCGGCGTCATGAAAACGCTCCTTCAGCTCTTCGACGCCACCCTGCAACAGACTCCACGCCTTCACGGCGCCCTTGATCGCACTGCGCTGCACGTTTTCATTTGTGAGCAGATACGCGGCAGCCGCACCGATCAGCGCGCCCTTGACAAGGCGTTCGTTGAATAGGCTGCTGCTCTGCTGCTGTTGGTATTGCGGCACATACATCGGATATCCGGCTTGATAGTACGCACCGTGTGGCTGCGCGCCCATGCCCGGATTCATGCCATAGCCTATCGCAGCAGCTTGGTTTGGGTACAGGTGACCGACGGCTTGCTGCGGGTACTGCGGGGCATAGCCCGCTTGAGCGTACTGACCGGAATGCGGCATCGCGCCCATGCCCTCTGCCATGCCCGCACCCTGGTTCGGTTGCATCGGGTCGGCCGGCTGCTGCTGTGGATGTTGCGGATAGTCGTTCATCGGGTGGTCCATGTGCGGTTCTCTTAATGACTTCAATTAGGATGTGGTCGGCGCGGGTTGGACGGCGACGGTCGCCTTGGACGCGGCGGGCACAGGTGCGGCCTCAGCGGCCTTGCCGCCCTTGACGAGACGAGCCGGCAGCAACACCGCGACCGCACCGATGACCACACCGCCGATCCCTTCCGCGATCTTCTTTTTGACACCGTGATGGTGTTGATGGCCGCCGCTATTCATCGGCCGCTCCTGCGCCTTCGGTCCAATGGTTGAAGCCGTAGAGCATCGCGGCGCCGACGCCAAACATGACCGACAAACGCGACACGCCCTGCTTCGCCACAGCGCCGGCCACGGCACTCGCAACCGCGGTGGCTGCGGCGCTGGCGATCGTGGTGCGGCCGTTGTTGAGCAAGGCTTGGCGCAGCTCGATCTCGTCGCGCTTCAGGCGCAGGGCGTTCTCGGCCGCGGCCGCGGAGCCGCCAACGACGGCACCCACCAGGGCGATGTTGGCCAGGGTATCGCCGGCGTCCGGTTCGCCACTTGGTGCAGCCGGCCCATAGGTACCGCGATAGGCGACAGGAACTTGGTCGTACTCGCTCATTTCAGCGCTCTTTCGCCGCGTCGACTTTTTGCTTGAAATTGCCGACACCTTCCTTGACCTTGTCGACGCCCCCCGTGACCGTGTCGCGACCCTTTGCCGCACCCTTGAACAGGGCATGCTGAACCCCCTCATTGGTCACCAGAAGCACCGCCGCCGCGCCCACCAACGCCCCTTTCCAGAAATCCGTGTCGTTGAAATCGAGCAACTTACCGAGACTGGACAAGCCATTGCCACCGCTGGTGATTTCCTGCATCGCCTGGGCGATACCATGGCCGGCTTGTTGCCCCGAGGCCTGCGCGCCTAGGTGGCCATGTTCTTGCCCGCCCATCTGGCCATGAACGTGTCCCATTGCGGGCGCATAACCTGGCATCGGCGGTGGCGCATAGCCAGGCCAGTAGCCCATCCCTTGCCGAGGAACAAACTGCGGCGGATAGGGATGAGCCATTTGTGGAGCGAACTGAGGCGGGGCCATGCCTTGCGCGCCTCCCGCCCCGGTCGGACCGGCCTGAGCTGGCGCCTGAACGCGAGCCTGGCCCTGGGCCGAGGTCGGGCTGAATCCGCCTTGGCCCTGATTCATGCCTCGCACTTGGCCAATGCCGCCTTGGCTCGAACCAGTGATGCCGTCGCCACCCATCCGTTCACCTTGCCCGCATACGCCTTGATCGCTCATCAGTTACTCCTAGTCATTGATTCAGTGTGTGTTGCAGCAACTGGCCATGTTGCGCCAGCCACTGATTCAGGAGATCGCCCGCCGGTCCATCATCGCCGCACAGCAGGGTTTCCCAGTCCTTCGGGGAAATTTGTTTGGGGTCGTACTCGATGACCACCGAAGCAACCGCGGCGTTGACGCGAACACCGTGGATGCCGTCAAGGCCGTCGAGCAGCCTCTGCAACTGGTCCCGACCGAAGCGGGTCGCGCCACCCCAAAGGGCTGGTTCGAGCCGCAAACGCACGCGACCGGGCAGATGATGGATGATGGACAGGTGGCGGCGCAGCCCCAGCAGCACCGGCATCTTCAGGTCGACAACATCAGTCATGCGAAACTCCTTGCATGGCGTTGTAAATGGACGTGCAGTTACAGAGCGAGAGACCGCGTCCAAGACACCCGAGCCGGTGCAGAATCTCCCCGGTAGTGCACCACCGAGCTCCCGCGGGCCCGGTTGGCGCGGACGCCATAGATGCCCTCGACGCCCCGCGGCGCCGACACCACCCGCCTCTCCAGACTCGGCTGCTTCAGCAGGGTTGGCAGACGCAGACGCATGCGGCCGGGAACCTGATGGCACAGATCAAACAGGCCCTGACTACCGGGGTTTCGGGTAAACAACAGCATGTGACCAAGCCCTCGAACGCTACGGTTGAACATCTCGCTAACAATCATAGGGGAGCGTGCTCAGAAATGCAAAACACAATCGTTCGCATTTAGAAATATTGTTCAGCGATCGTCTCGAGTCGTTTGCCGCGATCTGTACGGGCATTGACAACGAGCATGTCGGCAATCATGGCCGAATGCCGGCCGATGGTGCCTCAACGGTATCGCCGAGGACGTCGTAGCCGATGGCAAGGGGTGCTAGGATCATGGTAGACCTCGCTGTTGCCAGTTGATCGATCCGTCGGTTACCCGCGCGATTAAACACCGGGCTTTGCCGTAGTCAGACGGGTGACCGCGGCCGGTCGCCGGACCCCGCCCACGCTGCGTCGGCAGGTTGCGGGGAGGCGAGATGCGATAAGGCATTGGCAAAAGCGCCGATGCCGGAACGCTCGATCAGCACACAGGGCTTGTTGGTGCGCTTGCAGTAGCGCTTGGTGCGCAAATAGGCGTCGTGGCTGACGTAATCGGCAGGGCAGACCACGGCGTCGGCACTGGCGAGCAAGGCTTCCAGGCGTTTCCGGCTGTCTTCCAGCCCGCCATCGTGGCGCATGAGTTCTCCGTTGCAGCGCTGGACCAAGTCACGATAGTGGGAATTCAGCGAGCCGCGCCCGCCAACACAGAGGATGCGCCGACCGCGGAGATCGACGTCGGCGGTTGTCGGGCCCGGGTGGGCGCAACGTGCGCAGTCACCGTCGCGGCCGCGGCCGGTTCTTTCGGCGCCGGGCCGCAACAGCACGCGTTCCAGGGCCTGGATGACCTGCTCGCGGTCGGACAACGCTGCGCTCAACGCATCGCGGTGTTGCTCCGCAAGCGCGGCACGCTCGCGCAGACCCTCGGTCTCCAGGCAGGCGGCATCCGCACTGCGTTGGACGGCGTTCAGGCGTTCCGCCAGTGCCTGTTCTCGCCCCATCGATGCCTGTAATGTCCCGTCGGATTCAAGCACGGCGATCCGTTCGCGTGCCGCCAGCAAGGCTTGCTCGACCGCGGGGAGTGCCTGAACCCGCTGCCCGAGTTCCGCGATCCGAGCGTCCCGCTGGTCCAGCTTGCGCGCGTTGCGTTGGCGTTCGGCGTCGGTGTCGCGGCGCAGTCGTGTCAGCGCTTGGCGCGCCTCTGTCAGCGCCTTGAGGTCGGCGCTCAGGCCCGCGCCGATCTGATGCGAGAGCATATGGACGTCCGCGTAGGCCAACATGCACATGTCCGCTGGCGCGTGCGGATGGCTCATGATCGCCCACAATGCCCCTTTGACGTCACCACTGGCCAGCGCCTCATCCCATAGGTGCTCAAGCTCGTCTCCCGTCTTGGCGCGGGCGAAGCGCTTCACCGTTGCGGCATACTTGCGATCCAAGGTGCGCTGCAACGCCATCGACATCGGGTTCTTCTGCTCTGCGGCCGCAACCCAGCTCACATGCATCTCATAGTCACTGAGCGCTTGCGTCCGCGAAAGACGGCACTTTTCTGCTAGCCGGCGTAGTTCGTCCACGTGCAAGCAGGTACCGATCACCGGGCAGTGATACTTGTGCGGGATCTCCCACAGCTTGCGTCGGCCGGTCGTCTGACGCGGCTTGACCCAGCCGTCTAATGCGCTGACCGGCGGCGCAGAGCCTAGGGTTGCGAACCGGGCTGGTTCAGGTGGCTGCTGCCCGTCGATGGGCAGGTTGGTGTAACGAAGCGGCTCACACATGCCTGTGCCCTCTCAGACCGCCACAAGTGCTGGGCACTGAGCGGCCAGCATGCGCCAATGCCACTTTAAGCGGCAGAACGCCTGGAGCTGATCCGTCTGATCGCGCAGCGCCGGATGCAGCGAGAGTGCTTCGCTGTGACGAGCCACTGCCTGCGCGACCTGCCTTGAGCGGCACTGTGCGTAATGACGCACCAATGCTCCGAGACGCTGTTTCAGCGCCTCCGCGGGCAAATGCAGCGGCAGATCGTCGGAAAGGATGGCTTTGTCGGCTTCGGACATGGTGCAAGACTCCTGCGGGCAACGCATGGGATCAAGCTGACCCGTAGCTGGCCGAACCTTGCATTGGTCAAGGGTTAGCGGGCTGGCTAGCGGGGCTGCGGGCAAGACAATAGAGGCACTGCAACGCTTCAATCTAAATAAGAAGCATTTGCATTCATATTAATTCCGCTTTCGACCGATGTCAAGCGCAGCCGGCCGCCTATTTGTTCAGGATGAGCTTGCCGCCTCTGGTCAAGGTACGAATTCTCCTTGGATTGAACCAGGGGCCACGCCGCAGCCGTCGAGTAGCGCTAAGCTGCTCGAGAATCCGCCGTCCTCGTTCCAGAACGTGATCATGTTGGCGCGCGGCGCCGAGACCGCGAACCGGTCAGCGCGAGCAAGCTTCGGCGGCTGATCGACATCGGGTCAGTCGCCGTCGAGTGCGTTGAAACCGATGGCAAGACCCAGCGCATCGGGTAGCTCGTCGGCAGCTAGTTGCTCGAGCATCCGCACAGACGTCAGCAAGGCCTCGGCACGGGGGCGTCGTGCCGGGTCCGCGACCATCTCCGTCAGCGGCTCGTCAGGCTCGGCGGCATCAATGGCGTTGCCGAACGCCGGATCCGAGCGAACCTGCATCCGGCGCAGCGGCAATGCACCCCGGTTAGTTGCGGTCAGGCTGGCTTCGACAGCACCGATGCCGTCGGCGGACGTTAAGCCCATGGTGAAGGCGACGGAGATGTCTTCCAGCATCCTCCGCTTCGTGTTGTCGACGCGCTGTGCCAGCAACTCGGTGTCGAACAAATCGGCCTGAAACAGGTCCTCCCGCACGAACAACGCCGCGCATCGCTGGCATCGCCTCACCGGGGCCAGCTCGCCGGCCCAGTGCTCAAGGTCAGCGAGTGCCATCCGCCAATCCTCCGGTGGGTGGCTGGCCTCCAGGTCCGACAGGGTGACGTCCAGCCAGCCGCGCAGCGCCGGCGTGACGGGGTTGTCCGCGTCCACCGACAAGGCGCGCCCGAGATACTCGAAGGCATCCGTGCCGTGTTTGCGGAAGCTGTCGGCGACGCGTGATTGGATCTGGATGGCGGGCACCGGCACCGGCAGGCGGCGCAGGTTGGCGGCGGACAGGGGCGGATGACCGCGCCCTGGGCCTGTTCCATCATCCAGGCCTTGGCCACGGCGCTGGACAGGAAGGCCTGCAGATAGTGCGGATCGACGCTGTCGCTGCGGGCCCGCAGTACATAGAGGTTGGAGCCCGGGAGGGCGCCGACCCGCTCGGTGCCGACGACGGCGCTCTTGCCGATGGTGCCCGCCCGCGAGAGCAGGACATCCCCGCCGCGCAGACGCTTGCGCAGTTCCTTCTCGGACAGCTCGGGCCTCGCGACCCAATCGAAGGCCTTCTGGCCACCGCGCCCGATGGACTTCACACCCAGCAACGCGATGGCGTCGTCCACCGCGCCCGGGTCCCGCAACCGCCGCTTGGTCGGGATCTGGACGCCGAGGGCGATGTCGACTAGGTCTCCGAGGGCCTGGACCTCAGCCAGCTTCTCAAGCGCCGGGATGGATCGATCCAGCTCGGTCTGCCGTCGGCGCCTTGGGGTCAGATCCCAATCCGCCGCGCTGATCTCCGAGATCGGAACGTCCCAAGCCGGTCCCTCGGCACGTAGTGAATGGATGGCCGCGATCATGGCCTCCACGCCCTGGGCCAAGAGCGACCGGGGCTTGCCGTCCGAGGCCTGCTCGAAGAACCCGTCGCCATCCACCACGCGCAGGGCCTCCGTCGGCCCGCCGGCGGCGATCAGCAGGCCGTGAGCTTGATCAACAGATCCGGATAGATGACCCGTTCCGAGGGCGCTGCCTCAGCCACCGACGCCAACCCCACCAATTCACGCCTGTTAACCCTGGACACAAAAACATCGTCTTTGTGCACCGGGAAGTTAGCGGCAACCGATTCGGTCAGTTGAATGGGCTTTCGGGCTGAAGCGTCTAGCTCGAGGGTTCTAACCGCCGATAACGTCAGGACGTACCCGCCGGCGTCTTGGCTTGCTTGCCGAATCGACCGTCCGTTTCTTGCGCGTTCGATGATCTCACCAACCGAGCGCATCTCGGCATGCGCGCCGGCCTCGATCGCGGAATAGAGGGAACTCTCGAGGTGGATCGCATCCGCTATGGCGTCGTTTCGCAGCACCTCGATTTCCACCACCCACTCCATGCATTCCTTGATGCGGGCGACGATTCGGCGTTGCTCCCGCAGGGCAGGCAAGGGCAGTCGCATCGCGGCCAACTTCGCCTTCATGATGTGGCGTAGGCCCACACCACCATGCGCTTGCCGTATCATCTCATCGAGTCGGCTGTTGACAGCATGGATGAAGAATTCACCATCCATCGCTGCCGGATCTGCTTCGACCTTGAAGATGTGTTGATTCAGGAGCGCTGGACCGCGTGCCCAGCGGAAACACCCAAATGATGTTCCGGGGGTTCCGGACCAAGATAGCAAAATATCCTCGTCATCAACCTAGTGGCGATCTTGGGACGGGCCGTTGAAGTAGTTGAAGGGCTTGCTCGGGTCATTCAGATTCTGAATCCGGACGATGGGGAGCCCCTCTTTACCCCAATCAGTCGGCTTGAAAGCCCGACCATTAATCAGTGAGCAAAGGTCTCCGAGCGGTCTTGTTGGCCAGTTGGCGGTCATTCCTTTGTCTCCAGTTCCCGCTCGACCTCTTCGGTAAATGTCAGCCCCCTAAGCGCAGACTCGGCAACCCGTCGGTAGCCCTCGTGGCACAGGACAAGGTCAATGCCCGCTTCGACCAGGGCTCTCTAAGCTTGAGTTTGCCGAGCTGTTGTTTGATCTGTATCTCCCACAGCGATATCAGGCTCAGATGAAGCGGGTTGGCTGCATCGAGACAGGCCGCCAACGCGGTCGGTGATACCCGCGTCGGCTCGCTGTTGAGCCACAGAAAACAATGGGTGTCGAGCAGAAGCTTCACCGTTCGTCGTCGGTCCAGAAGTCGTCGGGTAATGGCGCATCGAAGTCGTCGCTCATGGTCACCGCCCCGGGAAATTGTCCGAAGGCGCGCGGCGAGCGCTCGTTGGTCTCGATGTCGTCGATCAGCACCAGCACGCGGACCTTCTCGGCCTTGATCTCGTCTGGCAGCTTCAGATGGATTTCGTGATTCTCTTCGATTTCAGCATTCAATTCAATTGCTTGCATGGATTTTCAGACCTCGATCAAGTGGCGAATACAGTTTGCTGTCGATTTCAGGGATTACCCTGATCCGCGGCAACACAGGCGAACGGAGAAAGCCGCCGGCATGCGCGCTTTCGTGCTCATTGGAGCATCCCCTCCAACTCGTCCAGCAGTTCGAGGATACGCTGTTCCTTGGCCTTGATGGACTGCACCAGCTCCAGGGCTGGGCGGTGTTCGTAGTCGTACTTGCGGTTGGGGTTGCGGGCGCTGAGGTCGTAACCGCGTTCGATGATGTCCGCGATGGGTACGGTCCAGGCGTTGTCGCCCTCCAGACGGTCCTGCCACTTGGCGAGGAAGTCCGGGATCTGGTTGCCGTCGATGGGCTTGCGGGTCTGTTTCAGTTCGAAGCCGTCGTTGGTGAGCTCGTAGTACCAGACGGATTCCGTGGTGCTGTGCTGCTCCGGGCGGTCGAAGAAGATGACGTTGGTTTTGACCCCGGTGTAGGGCAGGAAGCAGCCGGCCGGCAGCGACAGGATGCTGTGGACGCGAAAGCCCTCCAGCAGCGCCTTGCGGACCTTTTGATCCGGCCCGCCGCGGAACAGCACGCCCTCGGGCACGATGACGGCGGCGCGTCCGCCCTTGGCCAGGTTGGCGCCCTCGATGCCGTGCGGGATCATGTTCATTGCGCCGAGCAGGTAGGTCAGTGGCTTGAGTTCGGCGCCGAAGAAGGTCTCCTGCTGGCGCTGGCGGTATTGGTCGCCGCTGAGGTTGCCGGCGGCGCGGAGGTGCTCGGCGACCTCGCCGAGGAAGCCGGCGGTGCCGAAGCAGGGGTCGTAGACGCGCTCGCCGATGCGCGGGCGCACCACCTGCACCATGGCGCGGACGATGTGGCGTTGGCTGTAGAACTCGCCAGCGTAGCCGGCCGAGTCGCCGGCCACCTTCTTCAGCAGGTCCTCGTAGATCTCCGAGAGCACGTGCACGTCGGTGTCGTCGGCGAAGTGCAGCCGGTCGATCTGCTCGACGTAGTTGCGCGCATCCACGCCCTCCTGGTTGAGCTGATCGCTGGCGTTCTTGATGATCTGCTGCACTTCCTGGCGGCGATGTTCGAAGGCGTTGGTCATGTTGTTGGTCGACTTGGTTTCATCAGGGATGTTTCGGTCGGATTCTGCGGATAAGTGCCTGGTCCGATCATGCCAGCGCGCCTCCTCATTGGGAAAATATTACTTCACACCCCCATCCCAATAGATCGACCCGCTGGTGGCGCGTCGGCACTCGGGGCAGGTCGAAGCCGACCTTGGCGAGGATGTCCACGTCGTCGGTGTCGGGCAGCTCCAGGAAGTGCCGGAACGCGGCCGGGTAGATGTCCTGGTCGCGCAGGCTCTCGCGCAGTTCGCGGCGGGTCTCTTTGTCGATCCAGAGCTCCAGCAGTTCATCCAGCCTATTGGTGGCGGAGCCGAGGATGACCTCGCGGGACTGCTCGGTGTACTCGTCGAACGGGATGCGGCGACCGTCGGCGAGGCAGACGTAGAGCCGGCTGTCCGATACCTGGACACTGACGCCCTCGGCGACGGGCTTGGGCTCGGCGTCGGTCTTACGCGGCTTGGGCTTCGGCCGGGCCGTGCCGGCGCCATGAAGGCGGCGTGGGTGTCGTCGAGGCAGAAGACGATGGTCTTCTCGTCGCGGAGGTCGTAGCGGCCGAGGAGCTTCCACAGGTCCTCGGCGATGGCCATCTCCTGGTAGGGACGCACGCGCTTGCGGGTGATCTGGTCAACCTGGAACGCCGCCGAGAAGGCCTTGCCCCAGCGATCGAAGTCGATGGACACGCCATGCCGGGCGATGATGTCAGCTGGCGTTGGCGGCGCGCTCAGGAGCTCGAAGGCGCCGGTTTCGTTGTCGGTCAGTATCCAGTCGTGGCCGTTGGTTGCGATGGAGAAGCGGATATTGAGCCGACCGGCATAGCGCGAGCCCTGCTGCATGCCGTCGGCGGCGTCTTCGCCCTCCGCCTTGGCCTCCAGCACGGCCAGCGGGATGCCGCAAAAACGCAGCAAATAACCCGCCACCAGCATCGACACCGAGAATGTCGAAGCAATCGGGCAACTCGGACGGCATGTCGAGCAGTGCATCCCTGATATCGTCCAGCGTCATCGTCGATCCCGAACTCCAGATTGCCGCTCGGGTCAGCCTGTTCTGCAATTCGCGAACATTCCCCAGCCAGGGTTGCCTCAACAAAAAATTCTTTCCTTCGGCAGACAATTTCTTCTGCCATGCGGCCACCCCAGGGGTCTCGTTTGCGTTGATACTGCGCAAGAGGTGGTCGATCAGCAGCGATAGGTCGCCTTCCCGCGGAATGGCGGCACTCAGCCGCGCCACGTTCCGCCCCTGCCGGTCCAGCATCGAGGGCAGGAAATCGGCAGCAATATCGAACGGAATCTCTACCAGCTTCAGGCCACGCTGCGGCGAAGACTCGGTTTGATGAGCAGCAGCGGCACGCGCTCGCCTTCGCTGTCCGCCGGGTATCGGCGAACCGCGGCAAGCCAGCCATCAATGGCCGCTCCTACTGCCGGCAGGCATCGTGTCTCGCCCGCCGAGACTGCCCCAGACTATGGACGGATTAGAGTCAGCCCTGCCTTCACAGGGCAGGGGTCGCTGGTTCGAACCCAGCCGCGCCCACCAATCAGATCATTCGGGCGCGCGACGCTCGGAGTTACTGAGCCACGCCCGGGCCGTTTCTGGATCGAACAGGTATGCAGACAGGACTTCGCGCTCGACCCAAGGAGGCATCAGCGGCTGAAACTTGCTGAGCCGGTAGCCCGGCAACGATGCCGAGGCTTCATCCCACAAGGCGCTATCTTCCCAAACAGCCCCGTCCTGCAATCGGTCCAGCAGTGCGAGAAAGCCCCTCCCGGACATGCCCTCCTCTCTGATCCTTACAAGAAAGTTGTCCGCTGTGATGGTCCAGTCCGGCTGTAGCGCGCCGAGGGCATAGCGCAGCGTGGAGTTGACCGCACCGCCGGCAAATGTCCACCACCGGATCTCGTCATCATCCAACGCGACGCCGCCGACGCGGCCATCGAGCAGGTCGGCCATCTCCTCCCGACGGGTCTGAACGGCTTCCTGTGCCGAGGGTGTCAGATACCTGTAGGTCTGGTCGCTGCATAGAATCTCCAGGATCTTCTGGCACAGCTCAAAACCCAAGAACTGGGGCAGGAATCCGCCCCAGGTCGGCTGCTTACCCCGCGGCGCCGGAGCAACGACGATGCGCCGGTCGTCGTGATGCACTTGTGCGACGGCCCAAGCGCGACCGCTCAGCAGGAAACAACTCACGCCCTCCACCAGTCGGTCGACGAAATCCTGGTTCAATGATCCGAGGGGTCTGCCGTCGGCGGACTGGACGGCGTAGCTCTGAGGGCTGGAGAAGACGGAATAGATCTCCATGAAGTTGCGGCGCCCGAACTGCCGTTCGGTCTCGGGTCCAACCGTCAGCCGGCCGCTGGCGACAAAGAACCAGCGCTCACGGCACATCCAGCCGATCAGCCTGTCGAATTCCTCACGCTTGATCCCGCGGAAGTCGGGCACCCCGTGGAGCACGCGCCAGATATCCTCGATACCAAGCCCGTTCGCCTCCAGCGCCAAGGCAATGATCTGATGGATCAGAACCGGCCAGCATCTGTCGTTGACTCGAATCGACTCCACCCAACCGGCCTTGGCAAGCTCGATGACGGCAACGGCTTGCAGCACGGCATCCGGGTTCTCGCACAGAAAGGTCGTGTTCGCGCTTTGCCCGGCCCTGCGACCCGTCCGACCCATCCGCTGCAAGAAGGACCCGACGGTGGCCGGCGCATCCGCCTGCAGCACCAAGTCCAGATCACCGACATCGATGCCGAGTTCCAGGGTCGAGGTGCAAACGATGCAGGCATCGCCATCCGAGTGAAACCGTTCCTCGGCCAGTTCACGTTCCTCCTTCGATACGGCGGAGTGATGGACGAAGGTGCTGGTGCCGAGACGCTGCATTTGCTCTGCCACGGCCTCCGTGACCGCTCGCGTCTGGCAGAAGAACAGGCTCTTGCCACCGCGCGCGACCTTGGCCGCGACCCCGGCGAGTGCCTCCAGGGCCGGGCGGTAGATCACCCGCAGCTCACGGCTGCGAGGCTCCGCCTTCGGACTGACGACCAATCCAGCCCGTGCCGACGTACCACTCAGCCAATCGAGGATCACCGCCGGATTGCCGACCGTGGCGCTCAATCCGATCCGCTGGACATCGTGCCTGGACCTCCGATTCAACCGCTCCAGCACGCTGATCAAGTGCGCACCCCTGTCGGTCCCCGCCAGCGCATGGATCTCGTCCACGACAACGAACCGCAGATCCGCGAACAGCGCGTCGGCATCGACCCGCGGCGAGATCAACATGACCTCCAACGACTCCGGCGTCGTCATCAACAGATCGGTCGGATCAGTCAGGAACCTGCGGCGTTCGGCAGCGGAGGTATCACCGTGCCAAACGCAGCGGCGCAGCCCGACCATCTCCGTGTAGAGATCCAATCGCGCGGACTGATTGTTCAGAAGCGCCTTGATGGGTGCAACGTAGATGGCGGCAACCGAGCGTGATTGGTCCTCCACCAGATTCGCCAATACCGGAAAAATGGCTGCCTCGGTCTTGCCGCCGGCGGTCGGGGCCAGGATGACGGCATTGGCGCCGCTCAGCAGCGCCTCCCCTGCCTGCTCCTGGACCGGCCTCAAACTCGACCAGCCCAATCTCGCGACAACTGCCTCCTGCAACCGGGGCGGAAATCGCCCGAAGACACTCACCAGACGTCTTCCGCCGGCACCAGTTCGTCGTCCTGATCATCCGGGCCTGGGGGCGTACCGGAGAGCGCGTGCGCCTCCTCATCCCCCAGCGGCTCGGCGCTGAATCCATACTCCCGCGCGGGCTCGTAGTCGGCGTGCTCGTCGACCAGGTCCATTTGGGTGACGAACTCACGCAGGAACTGCCGCGGCACAATGCCCAGGTCGCCCTTGAAGCCCGCGGTCACCTCGGCCACAAGGCGATCGATGAACGCATCGCTGATCAGCGCTTCCAGGCGGTGCGCATCGGCCGATGGGTAAAGATCCCGCAACCGCACCGCAACGGCCCGCAGGCGGTCCGCGGAAAAGGGTGTCAGCTCCAACTGGGCTTGGCGCAAGCTCGCGAAACGCCCCTGCTTGAGGAACCGAATGCGATCATGCAACGGGGCCAAGCCGGCGACACCCTGCCGCGTGTCGAAAAACTCCGGCGTCCCGGTGAAGACCCAGAGCAACCCCGGGTAGGAGCCCGCCGCATCGGCGATCTGACGAATACCGTTGAGCGACTTATGGCGCGAGTCCTTGCGCATGCGCAGGATGGTCTCGGCCTCGTCGATCACGATCACCAGCCCCTTGTAGCCGGCCGCTTTGACGATCTCCAGCACACCGCGCAGATAGTCGAGCGCATTGCGGCTCTCGATGTCGCCTTTGATGCCGGCGGCCTTCTTCGCCGACGCCGCTACGTTGCCGCTGCCGGACAGCCAGGAGATCAAGGCGCCGGCCTCCCCTGCGTCCCCGGCCTGCTTGAGGTCGAAGATGGTCTGGACCACCCGCACGAAGTCCTGCGGGGCCTGTCCGCCGGTCGCGGCTACGAGGTCTTCGTCGAGACGGGCGCGGACCTTGGCGTCGAAGTTGGGATCATCCTCCGGGGTTCCCGATGCGATCAGGCCGTCCTCAATATGACCGATCCAGCGATCCAGGATGTCCCCCATCGCGCCCCTCGGGCAAAGGTTGGTCCCGAGCTCGGTCATGACCTTTCGATAGACATCATCGAAGCGCTGAAACCGCAGGTCGTTGTCCGACACCACCACAAAGCTGGTGGCAAAGCCCCGGGCCTGCGCATCCAGAACCGTTAGACGGGACATGAAGGTCTTGCCGCAGCCATAGCCGCCACGCAGAAACTTGATACTGCCCTCACCACTGGACGCCAGGCCGAGTTGCCGCCCCATCTCGTCGCGCTGCCGCTCGATGCCGATGGCAAAGGCATCCAGACCGCGCTCTGGCACCAGTCCTTTGCGCAAGGCCTCGAACAAATGCTCGATATCCGTGGACGTCAACAGGGTCATCGGGCTCCTCCGTCCTTCACATAACGTTTCACCCCGGCAACCACCTCGATGCGCACGGCGAAGGGGGCGTGCAGGGCGTGATCTTCAACCTTCAGCGAAAAGCGTCGCGCGGCCCGAGCATTGCCCAAGAACTGCACAACCTCCGGCTCCGTGACGACGCCATGCTCCCCCAGATGGGCGAATACGCGACGCACCGGCTCATCGGCAATATTTGCAAGCCACGCGGCATCGTCCGCATCCGGTCTTGCACCGCGGGCCGGCTCATTGCGGCCCGGGGCCACCGTAAAGCGCCCGCTCACCATACAGGGCTCCACATGCACCTCGGCGCTCGGATGCAGCAGTTCGACCATGACGCGCTGGCCGCGGCCACCGGTGAGACGGAAGAAGACCTCAAAATCTTGGTCAATCCGTGCAAAGAGCACGGCCCCATCCAACCGAGCCCCACCGCGGACCTGGCACAGGTCGACTTGCACGGCATCGTCGTCGGGCACTCGCATTGCCAGCTCGACCTCTTCCACGCCGCCGAAATCCAAGGCCTCTTGGACCGCCGCCGTCAGCTTTACCGACACACAATGCATGCCGGCCACGTCGTCGAGACGCTGGGCGCCGATGGCGTAGCGCATCGTATGGACGCCGGTGCCATGTCGATGCACCGATGTCAGCACCGGGATCATGCGCTCTTGCAGGCTATTGCCGCCGTGCACAAAGCCATGCCCGCGCTTTCCCGTATCAAACACCCGCGTGGACTCGGGCATGACCAAATGCAGATCCGTATTCAGATAGCCGAGGGTCTGGAGCGGCACGCGCACCTCGCCCGGACCATCAGCGGCTTGGCACGACAAGACATAGCGTCGTCTCGGATCGATCTTGCGCCCATAGCGTTGGGCCGGTGCGGTGTTCGGATTGATCAGTAGAAATCCATGGTCCGATGTGATGACGAACCGGCGCACCCCCGCATCGCGCAACAGCCGCCAGACAGCCCGCAGGCGTCGGATGGCCGACTCGAACGACGCCGGCCCCGCGCCATTCTCCCCGGCCTCGTCGATCTCGAGGCTGAAGACGACGACCAATCGGGCACGCGCAATGCCCTGCTTCAAAGAGGCCGCACTGCGCTCCAACACCTCCGCGACGCTCAGCATCGGGAGCGTCGTGCCGCCGACGCGGGACTGCATCGCCCGTTTACGGCTCTTGGGGTCCACCACATTGAACTCACCGGAGGCGAAGCCCTCGATGGCATCGCCCGCAAGCACCGGATGCAGCCGGCCGTCACGCTCAACCGGCGCCAAGGCGTTCATGCCAACGGCGGTGATGGTCGGCAACTCCGCCAGCCGAGCATCCAGACGCACACGGCTGTCCGGCGTGCCATCGAGCAGCGCAAACAGCTCGCCCGCCATCTCGAACCGCAGCGCATCGATCAGAAACAACGCCGTCGTTCCCGAGGAGTCAAGCATCGGCTCGACCACTTGGGAGAACAGCGTCCGCTGGCGCAGACCGGGCTCGGGCAGAAAGCCCTCAGTACGGCACAGGTCATTGAATCCCACGGCCCAGGCATCCGCCCACACCTGCCATAACGAGGCGACCCGCTCGGCCTGGGCTCGAATCTTGTCGAAGTACGGAATCTGCGGATACAGCAGGGCCAATCGCTGCTGCTCCAGATGTCGATGCGCCCGATCCACCGCCGACCCGACCTCGACATAGCGCGCCGCGGCCTCGGCATGAGTCCGCGCGCCGAGCGTATCGCCCGCGTGCGCGATGGCCGCGCCGAGCTTCGCGCAGGCCTCGATCAACTGCCACGCGGACAGGCGCGCGATGTCCTGACGCAACCAGAAACTCCCGCCGCCGATGCGTGCGGCGCTCCAGGCGAGGACCGGCGCCCAATCGCCGTTGGCAAGGCCATTGAGCGCCGCCTCCAGGACAACCTCTTCCTCGAACCGGAAGGTATCCGTGGCGCCCAGTTCGTGGGCTTGTGCCTGCTCGCGCTCCTCCACCATCCAGGCCGCGGTGTCGTCGGAGACGCTGACATAGAACCCGGCATGGCTCGCGCGCAGATGCCGGCACAGTGTCCGGCATTGTTCGATCAATTCCGCCGGAAGCCCCACCGCGGGCCTGAGCCGAGCGTCGATCGGCGGGCGCTTCAGGTCATGGACATACTCGACACACAGCGCCCAAGCCGCGACCGCATAGGCGAGATCGGCCGGCGTCGACCCTGGCCCACCGGCAAAATCCTGCTGCCAGGGCGCCGGCATTCCCGTCGCCGAGCGCAGATAGTTCAGGTACGGCGACCGCGAACCGGCATCGGCACCATCGTCGGCGACGGCCAACAGGAGATCATCCAGCGCACGGTTCAAACCGCGCTGGAGCAGCCAGGTGGACAAGGCTCCGGTCTCCGCATCCAGACTCGACGCAAGCCAATCGTCGGCCCCCGCCAAGGTCAGCTGCCCCTGCTCCAGGAAGGCATCGATGCGCTCAGTCGGGAGCTTGCCGACGGCGGCCTCCTGGATCAGCGTCGGCAGGGCCTTGCGGAAACGCACCCCGGCGGCGTAGAGCTCCAGCAGCGGCGTGTGCCGGATCAACTCCTCGTTGAAGCCCGGCGCATGGATCACCAGCGGCACNGGCTCCACACCCGCGGCCTCGTTCTCCAGCGCCAGCAGCAGTTCCAGAAAGCTCCCGCGGTAGGCGTGGACCGCGTAAGGGACCTTCTCCGGGTCCGGCTGGGCCAGGAGGCGGTCCAAGAAGGGGCTGTAGTGATCGTCCAGATCGAGCCAGACGACGACGCCATGCTTGCGCACCCGTTCCCTGAGTTGCCGCTCCAGCAGCGCCGAGACCGGCCCCATGGCGTTCATCCCGGCACGACCCCTCGCGGCATGCGTACCAGCAAATAATCGTCCGTCGCAACAAACTCGGGGTCTACGCCGTTCTGCTGGCGCACCAGCGGTACGATCTTCTTCCGAACACCCATCCCGCGCGCATCGGCGTAGCCGTAGTCACGAAGCACCTCGACGATGACCGGGTTGCGGTGGGAGCGCTGCCCCACCAGCATCTTCTCGATGGTCATAGAGTTCGGCAGCGCGCCGGGGCTCTTGATCTCCAAGCGGTCGCTGTAACGGACAATCTCCACGTCCTCCAAACGCGTCCAATCACGATGCGCAAACGCGTTGACTACCCCCTCGCGCATGGCGGCGACCGAATAATGCCATGCCCGGTCGCGGCGAATGCCGTCACTCAGGTCGCCGGCATCGCTCGAAATAAAGGGCTGAATGCGCTCGATCAGGCGCTCCAGCAAGCCCCCCTGCTCCAGCGACGGACTGCCGTCATCGACACGCCACAAACCAACCAACGGCTCATCAAGCACCGCATCGTCCAGCGCTTGATAGGTCATCTCGTCCCCATCAAAGGCCATCCAGCGTACCCCGGCCTGCCGCAACGCCCGTCGCGGCCTTCGCGCGAACAGCACTGTGCCCGCAATGGTACAAACGGGATCACCGCCAGGTCCCGCAACCATGAAGCCAAGCCCTATCAAGCGCTTGATCCAAGCCTCTTCATCCTGCGGCACGTCAGGGTCGGCAATAACCCGGTCGAGATAGTCATTCAGCCGCGCCCGGTCCAGGTCACTGAATGCAGTCCCCGAAACCGGCAGTGCTTCGGCGTGCAGCATGCCGCCCTGGGAGAACAAGCGTGCTTGCTGCTCGCGTGAGGCCCGTCTGGATACCGTACCGGCACGCACGAAGATCTCTTCGCGATCTTGTTGCCGGACCACATAGGGCTTCGCAGTCCCCTGGGTCAGGCGGATGACAACAACCCGTCGAGAATCGTCGATCCGGACCGTCTCGTAGAACGGCAGAATCATCGGATGCACATAGCGCCCGAACACCGTGTCCATGACCCATTCTTCGAGGTTTGGGCGTTGGATGCCGCTGATGGTGCCATCGTCCTCGACGCCCAGCAGGATCACGCCGCCTTGCAAATTGGCCAGCGCCACCACCTCCTTCGCCAGCTGCTCCGGGCGAACGTCATCGCGCTTGAACTCCACGCCGGAGCTTTCGCCATTTGCGATTAGTTCCAGTAGTTCGGTCTTGGTCATGCCGCCTCAGTAGCCGTAGCCATACTTATCCTGGCGCTGACGAAAAGCGTCCTCGCCGCCCTCAAGGATGCGCGCCGCCTGATCGCGGATGGCCGGGACGTCGATGGACCCCTGGTCAGCCGCACGCAGATGCCCCTGTTCATCCGAGGCACTGAACACCCCGATCCATTCCGCGTCGCCGAACACCGGGATATTCGCGTTATGGGTCGCAAAGATGAACTGACGTTCCGTCTTCGCAGCGCGCAGCTCTGTGACTATGCGCTCTGCAATAAAGGCGTTATCGAGATTATCTTCTGGTTGATCCAGGATCAACGGATCGGCATTCTCCAACAATAAGAGGTGCAGAATGGCGGTGCATTGCTGTCCGGTGGAGAGTTGGTGCAGCGACCGATAGCGCTCATCCGCGAGGTCGTGGGACACATTGAGCTGAAGGTCCACCCGATCGGACAGATCGATCAGCTCCAGCTCCATCAGCTGCGTCTCGCCGAGCTTGGCCAGCAGCTCGGCCAGACCCCACGTCATGCCCCACCCCCTGTCCAGTAGCGCCTCCTCGCCAGACCTAGCCCCAGCGACCAGCGCAGAGATCGTCAGGTCCTCGGCCCCATCCACCCAGGCCACCCGCTTCTCGCCGACGTTTGGCAGGTCACACAGCCAAGTCTTGAGCGCGTCGCGGTTTCCGTTCGCCACGACACTGATCTTGAGCTTACCGCGCAATCGTTTGTTCAAGCGCTTGGTGGTCCTTTGTAGTGCGGCAGTCCGCTCCGCGCGCAAATCGGATAGTTCCCCCAGCAGGTTGCGCCGCTTCTGGCGCAAGGCATCGGTCAGGTTGCGCGCCGTCTGCAGATTCGCCTGCTTCGGCTGGATGCGTTCGATCCTGCGCAGCAGGTCCTGGTAAGCGCGGCCCAGCTCCGCGCCCGTCTTGCCCGCGGCATCGGGCAGTTTCTTGAACTCTGCTTCCAGCCCCTTCTCCGCCCGCTCCAATGCCGTGTCCAGCTCTATACCGACCGATTCAAGCCCAGCAGTCGCCGTGGCGAGGGCGGCCTTGAGATCGGCTATCGCATTCTTGCCTGCCTGCCCGAGCCCTTCCAGATACGACCGTCCCTTTCGCAGTGTGTCGGCATGGGGCAGGTCGGCCAGGGCCATGTCGCTCAGAAACACCAAGTCCGGCAGGGCGGATTCCAGCTCTGCGATCGCTGTATCGACCCGATCCCGTTCCTCGGTCATACGCGGCTTCAGCTGCCGCTCCTTCTCCAGCAACGGCAGCTGCTTCAGCTTCTCTTCGACGCCCAGTGCCTTGAACTGCTCCACCTGCTCGTTGAGCTTCGGCAACTGATGAAGGTCCGACTCCAGGTCGTCCTGTCGCTCCAGGGCCTGGCTCAGCTCCGTGGCGTTGGCCTTCAGTTTCTTGCGCAGCTCAATGACACGCGGCGAGCCGGTCACATCATTCGGTAGGAACCGCGCGAGAACCTCCACCAACGCGGTCTGGTCTCTGGCCAGCTCGAAGATCTCGTTCTGGCCGTAGAACTCCACTTTCGGCAATAGGTCCCGACTCGGATGCAGGATCGAGACATTGCCGGACGCATCGACGACCCTCGGCCCCTCGCCATAGCGCCGCACAACGCGGTATCGCTTACCTCGGTTTGCCGCGGAGACAACCTGCAATGCGACGCTACCAGCCGGCCCTAGATTCTCCTTGACGATGCGCGCCCCCTGTTTCTCCGCCTCGGCCCCTTTGTGCTCCAGGTCCAGCGCGTAGCGCACGCACTCCAGCAGCGTGGATTTACCCGTTCCGCGACCGCCGATCGCGGTGTTCAGGTGATCCGACAGTCGGATTCGAACTCCGTCCAAATAGCCGCCTTGGATCGCGATGCCCTCGATACGGCTGTAATGCTGCTCCGTCATCTGGTCGCAGAGGCGAAGCCGCGAGTCCGGGTCCTTGAAGGCCATCGTGAACGACTCGAAACAGGGGCGCGTCATCTTTA
>JGI12210J13797_10240640_pt1 | contig 46280 bp, 41 predicted proteins | sample ElkSlonscriptome_3_FD_13797 | JGI IMG/M metagenome (IMG submission 13797) | reverse complement strand
TCGAGAGATAATTGGTCACGCTGGGAACGAGCGAGGGATCAATCGGCTGGGTAAAGCCGCCCGCCACGCCTAATGAGTAATCCTCCAGCGCGTTGAGCCCCATCACCCATTGGCCCGGTTCAAACCCTTCGGCCCGGCTCTCCTCCACAACGCCGATTGTGCTGGCGCGCATCGCATCGCCCAACGGAACCGGTGGCATGTAATTTCCGCCCGCATCCATCCATCCGCGCATCGCCGGATCAAGGCTGGCATAGTGATTACGGATCAGGAATTGCCCGTCTTCCAGCTCCGGCGTGGGCTCTGTCACCAGTTCAAAATCTTCGGGAACGGGCGATCCATCCGGGCGGCGCTGGAGCAAAAATCGGCGGTTATCGGGCATCAAGCGGTCTCCTGAAAAACTGGCTCCGGGGTCACAGGCTCCAGTTTGACCGGAATGCCACTTTGCAAAGCCTGTCCGGTGATCGGATCATAGTCGGTTTCGTCGCTGGTCAGCCGGTTGGTGGAACTACCAATTTCACGCACGTTGGTTTTGTCCGCATGGGCATCGCCATAGGCATGGGCCATTGAGACGAGGCCGCGTCGTACCTTGTCGCTCGCTTTTACCACACCGTGAATGGTCGCATGCGGGCTGGTAATCTCGACAATGCCGCCCTCCTCCAGACCCAGCCCGACAATGTCATCAGGGTGGATGTAAGCGGGATTGGTGGTCGTTTTTGCGCGCAGTTTCTCCAGCGGGTGACCGATGGAATTAAAGCGCGTCTTTGAACGGCGGCTGATCAGCTTGAAATTGAACCCTGCCTTGGCCTCGTGATTTTCGGCATAGCGCGACAGCGCATCGGGCATGGCTCCGGCGGCTAGGTCAAAGCGGTTTTCGCTGTCCGGATCGGCCGGGCCGACTGTGGGATGCAGATCATCATAGACCACCGCAGCGCCCCCTGCTGCCTGTGCATCTTCGCGCACTTTGCTCGGTTTGACGAGGCTGCCTGCGGTCATCAGATCAAGGAAGGTCTCCTTTGCCGGGGGCGCTTCGGTATCCATCGGCAGCGGCCCGCCTGCCAGTTGCATCTGGATGTCCAATGCCTTGGCGAGGTGCCAGAACATCTCATATTCGTCGATCACATCGCCAGGCGCATCGGCCACCGCCTCGACATAGCGGGCATAGGCGGTTTCGTGCCACCATTCTGAAAGGTTGGTGATGTCTTCGCGTTCCAATGACTGTTTGGGTGCAAGGACAACGTCTGCGCGTTTCGCGCTCGCGCTCAACCATGGGTCGATCTGTACGAACAGGTCCAGATCATCGAGCGCGCGGACCATCTTGGCCTGATTGGGGAAGCCGACCACAGGATTGCCGCCCACGCTGATCAGAGCGCGGATCTGGCCTTCGCCCGGCGTCAGGATTTCATCGGCCATGATGTTGCACGGCATCTCAAATCCCAGCTGACCCAGCCCGCGAAAGCGCGATTTGGCCATGCCGTCTGCGCCAAACATCGGCATATCCGGGCCAACCTGTGCGCGCGGCTCCACCATTTGCGGGGTGAAGACACGCGGGATGCCCGTCTTCTCTCCCTCCTGCTTGAACCGGGCGCACAGTGTATTGAGGCAGGTGACGAGATATTCGGTCAGCGTGCCGTTGCCTGCCATTTCAGGACCGGTGCCGGTGACTGCACACCCTTTCGATCCGCCCGCAAACATGCGCGCGGCGGCGACCAGTTGATCTGCGTCGACCCCTGCGCGTCCGGCGGCGATTTCTGGTGTCATGGGCTCAACAGCGGCGGCGAGTTCGTCAAAGCCATCGACATGGGCGGCGACGAAATTGCGGTCATACAGCTCTTCGGAAATGATCACGTTGAGCATCCCGGCAAGCAATGCGGGGTCTTCGCCCGGCTTTACCCGCAGATAGATATCGGCAAGGCGTGCAACGTCGCTTTCACGCGGGTCGGCGACGATCACTTTCATACCCTGTTTCTGACGATCACGGATACGGCGCGAAGGGCTGAACGGCGGCACGCCGCCGGGCGGGGAATAATGCGAGACAATCGGATTGTTGCCGACGAGCAGCGCGACATCGCTTTCCGAAAATGTGTTCGTGCCCGCCGCCCAATGGCCATAGCGCGCGGTGGTAAAGACCTTGGCAGGCTGATCCAGAGTGACCGAGGTGAAGAAATGCTTTGACCCGATGGCTTGGGTAAAACTGTGCGAAGCTGCCCATGCGGCGCTGTTCTGGTATCCGCCCGATCCCATGAAGACCGCAACCGAATCTGGCCCGTACTTGGCGATGATGCGTTTCAGCTCGCCCGCGATGTGCGCCAGCGTTTGCGGCATCGGCGTGGACTGGAACTCGCCATTTGCATCGCGCACGAGGCTTTGTGTCAGGCGATGGTCGGCATTGTGCGAATCCGGCAGCTCGCGCCCTTTCATGCAGGTGTACCCGCCATAAGCCGGATCATCGGGATCGCCGCGTACGGCGGTCACGCGCTTGCCATCCGGGCGGTCCTCAACATCAACTTCCATCGCGCAATTGGCGTGGCAGAAACGGCAGAAGGTTTTATGCGTCTGAATGCCCATCAAATCTCTCCTCATTTTGGGAGGCTAACAGAATGCGAGTGCGGAGCGACTGACACTTTTGTCCGTGGAAGGGGGCGGCGCACGCTTCCAATAGGGTGGCAACACATCACTGTTTTGCGTTGTCAGGAGAAACCCAATGCCCACCACCACGCGCCAATGGCTGCTGAATGACCACCCCCGGGGACGCGGGATTGAGGATGGCGACTTCAAACTGGTTGAGACGCAATTGCCTGATCCTGCCGATGGCGAGATGCTGCTGGAAACGCGCTATCTTTCGTTTGATCCGGCGCAGAAGGGCTGGATGGAAAACATCGCGGACTACGTTGCGCCGATGGCGATTGGCGACGTGATGCGCGGCGGCGGCATTGCCGAGGTGATGGCTAGCAACAATGGCAAATTCGCGGTGGGCGATCTGGTATTCGGAACGACCGGCTGGACCGAGCATCTGGTGCACAATGGTGAGGGCCTGACCAAAGTCGACACGGCGCTCTCCCCGACAGCGGTGCTTTCCGTCCTCGGGACAACGGGGCTGACGGCCTATTGTGGCTTTTTTAAAGTGGGTAAGCCGGTGGCGGGCGATACGGTGCTGGTATCCGGAGCGGCGGGCGCGACGGGCAGTGTTGTAGGCCAGCTTGCCAAGATCGCCGGATGCCGCGTGGTCGGCATCGCGGGCGGGCCGGAGAAATGCGAATGGCTCGTTGCCGAAGCGGGCTATGACGCGGCCATCGATTACAAGGCGGGCGATGTGAAAGAGCAGATCAAGCAGCACTGCCCGCGCGGGGTCGATGTGATTTACGACAATGTGGGCGGCACGATCCTTGACGATATGCTCGCCAATATTGCGACGGGCGCGAGGGTGGTTATCTGCGGCGGTATCAGCCGGTATGAGACGGGGGGCAAGCCCTCGGGGCCGGGCAATTACTTCAACCTGATTTTCCGCCGGGCCAGCATGGCGGGCTTTATCGTGCTGGATTGGGCGCAGGAATTTCCCGCGATCCGCAAACGGCTCGAAGGGTTCGTGCAGGAGGGCAAGCTGACCTATCAGGAGGACATTCAGGAAGGGTTTGAAAACGCGCCTGAAACGCTGAAGCGGCTGTTCACCGGTAAGAACCGCGGCAAGCAGATGTTGAAACTGTAGGCGATCAGGCGGGATCGGGCGGGGGCAAATCCCCTGGCCGGTTCACATTCATCAGGGGTGGATCGAAGGCGACCTTTCGCGCGCTCACATGGTCTGCAAAGCCATAAAGCGCGCGGCCTCCTTCGGTCAGATAATCCTGCAATTCTTCCGCAAGCGCAACGGGCCAAAGTCCCACCACGGGTTGGCTCTGGACGATAGCGGCCCCCTCTCCTCGCAGCGTCTGCGCAAGGTCATGTGGCAGATCGGGAGCATCGACCCCCGCGCTCAGCACGCAGTCGAAGCCATGACCGCGCGCATGGTGGAGCGCTGCATTCAGTCCCCCTAACGGGCCCAATCCCGCTTCGGGTCGGTCCGCGATGCAGGGAAAGCCCGCTTCCTCGCGCCCGCATACGATCACGCCGTCGCATTGCGCCGATAAAGCCGCCGCCACGCGGTCGATCAACCGCTCGCCTGCATACAGGGCTTGCGCCTTGTCGCTGCCGAAACGGCGCGCTTGCCCTCCGGCGAGGATCGCGCCCAGAACCCTCTTATCGCTGCTCAGTCGAACGCCTCCGTCGCAACACCTTGCGCATTATACACCGGTCCTTCCGCATCCACGCGGTATTTGCGGCTTTCTGCACCAGTCATCCCGAATGTCCCGATATGATCGCGCATCCCCGCGTAGGCGGGTCCAGCAAAATGCGACGCCAGCGCCTCTTCGCTTGACCATTCCTCAAACACATTGACGCGCGCGGGATCATTGCCGTCCGCGCTCCAGTCATAGGCGAGGCACCCCTCCTGCGCGAGCGCAGCATCGATATGCGGCTTCGCCTTGGTCAGCGCATCGGCGCGCTGGGCGGGGTCCAGATCAATCTGGGCGGCGATGACGATTTTGGCCATGATGCTGGCTCCTCCTTTACGCTGGTGTCGGGTTGTATTCGGCGATGATCTGGAAGGCGCGCCTGGTATAGATCCAGGCTCCATCGCGCTTTTCCAGTTCGTCAGTGTAGAGCCCGCCGATCATCCGGGTGGACCCGTCCTTGCCTTTCAGCACTTCCTGCGTTTGCACGCGCGAGGTTGCCGTATCGCCCGTCACTTCGATTGAGGCCGGGACACAGGAGAAGCTGACCGCGTCAAAATTGGCCATCGCGCCCAGCCATGTCTGCACGATTGCCTCGCGCCCTTTCAGCTCCATTCCCATAAAGTCCCAGTCGGCGTCCTCTGCCCACACGCTGCCCCATGTCTCGGCATCGAAGCGCACCACTCCATCGCCATAGACTTCGTGCAATTCGCGGATTGCGAGGCGGTCTTCTATTGGCCCTGAAAACATGTCGGCTCTCTCCCTTTGTATGATGCGTGCTATCGGACCGGCTGCGCGGGCGCACAATGGACACTTTTGGGTAGAGGCCCGCTGGCCGCAGCGTGATAGGCCGCACCCTTTAAGGAGAGAGATCATGGGCGATTTGACGGGTAAGAGCGCGGTAGTGCTGGGCGCAGCGACGGCTGGCAATATGGGGCAGGTGGTGGCGCGCACTCTGGCTGCACAGGGCGCAAAGGTAATGGTCGCGGGCCGCAACGAAGACGCGCTGAAAGCCATCGCCGATGAACTGGGCGGCGGTTATGCGCTGTGCGATATCACCGATAACGCCGCCGTTCATGCGCTGGCTGATAAAGCGCGCGGTGAATTTGGACGCGTCGATATCGCGATCAACACAACCGGCTGGGCATTGCTCGCCGGATTGCTTGAGACCACCGAAGACCAGCTCGACCAGATGAGCGCGCTGCAATTCAAAGGTGTGCACCATTTCCTGCAAGCCTTTGTCAAAGTGATGAGCGAACAGGCCCCGACCGGCGGCTCTATCATCAACATTTCCAGCGCAACGACCAAGGCCCCGATCAACAATCACGCGGCCTATATCGGCACGAAGACAGCCGGTGAGGCGATGGTTCGATGCGTCGCGAACGATTTTGGCCATCTGGGCATTCGCGCCAATTCCGTCTCGCCCGCCTTTACCCAAAGCCCGATGACGCAGGGCGCGTTTGATACGCCGGGCATGGTCGATGCGTTTCTGCCGCGATACCCGCTGGGGCGGCTCAACACGTGTGAAGATGTCGCCCACACCTGTGCGTTTTTGTGCTCTGACCACGCTTTTATTACGGGCGAGAATTTGCAGCCCAATGGCGGGGTCACCCTGCGTGGCAATCCGCAAGCCGCCGATATTCAGGCCGCTGTCGGCGCGGCTATGGCGAAGATGCAGGGCGCAGACGGCTAATATTGCGCGGTCCCCCCGTCCACGCTCAACAGCGCTCCGGTAATGCCTGCGCCTTCGGGTGAGGCCAGCAGCAGCGCCATCGCCGCGATTTCCTCTACCGTGTTGGGCCGTTTGATCGCAGATTCCTGCGCGAACATCGTGATCATGTCGTCGAATTCCATACCCATCGCTTTCGCGGTTTCGGGGCCGTTATTCTTGATGATATCGGTCACCACCAGGCCAGGGCAGATCGAATTGACGGTGATCCCGTCTGTTCCCACCTCGCGCGCCAGACTTTTCGTCAGGCCGTTCACCGCATGCTTTGCGGCGGTGTAGGCGGTGAAGATAGCCTTGCCGTGCTTCCCTTCCATGGATGAGATATTGATGACGCGCCCGTGCTGTTTCTCCAGCATGGTGGGCAGCGCGCGGCGGGTGGCCCAGAACGTGGAATAGACGTTCCACTTCATCGCCTCATCAAACGCCTGATCGGACAGGTTGACCATCGGTTGAAGATCGCCCGCGCCGCCCGCATTGTTCACCAGAATATCCAGCGTGCCGTAATGCGCGACCACCGCGTCGATGAAGCCCTCGACATCGCTCTGGTTCATCACATCGCCCGCGACAAAGTGCGCGCGCGATCCGTCCGGGCTCAGCTCTTTGATGACTGCCGCGCCCTTTTCGGGATTGCGCGCGAACAGAGCGACCTTTGCGCCCTCGGCCAGAAACGCCTCTGCGATGCCGCGTCCCAGCCCTGCGGTTCCGCCGGTGATGGCGGCGATCTTGCCTTCCAGTCTCATATCTGTCTCCTTTGCCTTTCGAGTAGCCGCGCGGTTCGAGCGGCGCACCTTGCTAAAATGAGCAAGTGCCCGGTGATACATAAGACACTTCTGCGTGTTTTGCGGACGGGTGGTTGGCCTGCAAAATTCAGCAATTGCATAGGTTTAATTGTCGATCAGGTGGGGTGATGTGTGACTTTCGGCCAAATGGACAGGCTGGCGGCGATGTGATTACCCGGTCCCATGCGCCAATCGCGCCGAGTAGGAAAACGTCGGTCGCCGATCCGGGCAGGCGCTATTCAGGAACTTCGGGGTCTACATAGTCGCGGTAATAGGTCATCAGGCCGTTCTCGACCTTATAGATGCCCACGCCTCCCCTTGAGCCGCGCGATTGCCCGGCACCTGTGTGCATTGTCCAGCGTGCCCATGCGGCGTGATCATCGCCGCACACTTCATCAAGGCTGAAGGAGATTTTGCGCTCCCCCATCTCGCGGACCATCATCGTCATGAATTCAAGGATTTTCGCCCGCCCTTCAAACCGGCCATGGACCGGATCATCCAGCACTGCGTCCTCGGCAAAGAGCGGGGCGAGTCTCGTGTAGTCGCCCGCATCCTGTATCCGCCAGAACTCCTCGATCACGCGCTCCGCCTGTCCCTTGCTCTGTTTGGACATAACTGTTCTCCTCAATTCACTGCGCGGGTGCGGCCTTTCCAATAGGGTGCGCGCAATTCGCGGCGCAGGATCTTACCCGAAGGGTTGCGGGGCAGCGACTCGATAAAGTCGACCGATTTGGGGCATTTATAGCCTGCAATCTGCGTGCGGGCATGGGCGATGACAGCGGCCTCATCAAGGGTTTCGCCCGGTTTCAACACCACGCAGGCCTTCACCGCCTCGCCCCACTTTTCATCGGGCACACCGATCACGGCGACATCGGCGACGGCGGGATTGGAATAGAGCGCATTTTCCACCTCGGCTGGATAGATGTTCTCTCCGCCGGATATGATCATGTCCTTCACGCGGTCGTGAATGTAGAGATAGCCATCCTCATCCAGATAGCCCGCATCGCCGGTGCGCAGCCAGCCGTCTGCATCAATGGTCTCGGCAGTGGCCTGCTCATTATCCCAGTACCGGCTCATATTCTTGGAAGACCGCGTGGCAATCTCGCCCACGGTCCCGGCGGGCAGGGTGTTGCCATCGGCATCGATGATCTTGATCTCGACCCCTGAAAGCGGGGTACCGACACTGCGCATCTTGGGTGAGCCTTCGGGCACGTGGTCCGCAGGGTCCAGCGCGACGATAGTGCCGCTCGTCTCTGTCATGCCGTACATCTGGACAAAGCCGCAGCCCAGCACGTCCATCGCCTCGCGCATCAGGTCCAGCGGGATGGGCGACGCGCCATAAGTGACATATTGCAGGCGGCTGAAATCCACTTTGCGCACACGCGGATGGTTCAGCAGGATCTGGATCGCTGCGGGCACCAGGAAGATGCGGCTGATATTGTAATTCTCGATCAGGTCGAGCGCGGTGGTCGGATCATATTCGGGCAGGACAATCGAATTGGTGCCCGCGATCATGGTGGTAAGGCCAGTGCCGGTGCCGCTGATGTGAAAGCACGGCATGGCGAGCAAGGTGACATCGCCGGGTACGGCCTTTTGCCATGCGCGCTCTTCAGCCTCGCTATCGCGGCTCGACAGGATGGAGCCATGGGTCATCACCGCGCCTTTTGGCCGGCCCGTCGTGCCCGAAGTGTAAAGTTGTAGCGCATCATCATCCAGGCCGACACGCACCTGCGGCGGATTGGCGGGATATGCGCTGGCCCATTCGGCGTAATCCGGCCCGTCAAAGTCGCTGGCGGCGAGGCCGATCACATGCTCGACCGCATCGTCTTTCAGGCTGGCGCGCGCCGTGGCAAGCATATCGGCAAAACCTTCGCCCACGAACGCGACCCGCGCGCCGCAATTGCCAAGGATATAGGCGATCTCCGGCGCGGCGAGCCGCCAGTTTACCGGCGTCATCACCGCGCCCAGTCTGGCCGCACCCAACAGCAATTCGAAATAGGCCGGGTGGTTCTTTCCCAGAAAGCCGACGCGGTCGCCTTTGCCCACACCCAGCGCGGCGAGCGCATGGGCGGCGCGATTGCCCGCTTCATCCAGCTCGCGAAAGCTGATCTCTTCGTCGCCATACGTAAAGGCCGGGGCATCGGGAGTGGCCGCGGCATGATCGCGGACAATGTCGCAAAAGGTGCCTTCGCCTGGAGTCGCTGTTGGGTTTGGAGCCATGGTTACGGGATGGCTTGTGTCGGCGAGCCTCGCCATTGGCGAAAGTCATAGCTGCGAGAAACCCACTACCCCATCCAGCGCGCCGCCGCGGCCGTAGAGGAGTCGCGGTCGTCATGATAGCCTGCCGCGCCCTCTGGCACGTTGGACAGGTCCACCCCTTCGGCCACGCGAAATTCGCGCCAGTCATACAGGCCGGTGCGCTGCGCAATGCGCCACTCGCCGCCCCCGGAACCAGAGCTTTCTCGCCGCTCAAACCGGTCGGCATAGCGGCCTGCCACAACGGCGGAGTAAACCTCTCCCTTGTCCGGAAAGATATCGGTCACCGGATAGCCGGGCGGGATCGTGTGCATCGCGCTCATATAGGTTTCCGCATGGCAGGTGTTTGCATCGGTGAAATGGAACAGTGTCTGACCCAGCAAATGCTGCGTCGCGAGGCAGGGTTCAATCAGGGCGCGCGCCTGACCGACAAAGCTGCGCCAGTCGCCCTCAATCTCGCCAAAGCGGAAAGTGGCGTCTTCGTGGAACAGCTGATCCATGATGCCCCAGCGCCGCCGGTCAATCGCATGTGTGTATGCGGCCAGAATGTCGGCGATGGCCGCACGGTCCTCAAGGGTGCCGCCCGCATTGTGCTTCATTGTTCAAGCTCCCCCTCAACATTGACGATAACCTTGCCGATATTGCCGCCGGTGAACAGTTTGGCATAGGCGTCCAGCGTGTTCTCAAGGCCCTGCGTCACTTCATAGGGCATGGTCAGATCGCCCGCCTCCATCCATTCGCGAAGCCGCGCGGTCAGCCGCTCGCCCTGATCCATGAAATCTGGCGAGAAGAACCCTTCAACCCGCAACCGCCGCATCAGGATCTGGTCATATTCACGCGGAGATGTGCGGGTTCCAGCGCTATAATCAGCCAGCAAGCCACACACCGCGATCCGGCCATAATGGTTCATGCGGTTCAGCACCTCATCGAGCAGCGGCCCGCCGACATTGTCGAAATAGACATCGATCCCGCCGATCGCTTCCAGCTGAGCGCCGACGTTTTCAACCTTGTAATCAATCGCCCCGTTCGCGCCGATTTCCTCCGTGAGATACCGGCATTTCTCAGGCCCGCCCGCCATGCCCCACACGTTGCAGCCTATCAGCTTTGCAACCTGAACCGCCAGAATGCCCGTCGCACCTGCCGCCGCAGAGACCAGCACCGTTTCGCCCGCTTTGGCCGCGCCTGTCTGCTCGATCCCCCACAAAGCGGTCCAGCCATTCATCCCCAACGGGCCGAACCATGCTCGTTTATCAGCGACACTGGGGTCCAGCTTGATCGCGCCGGACATCTCCGCATCCACCTGGCTGATCCGCCCCCAGACCCCAAAGGCCCGCACCAGATCGCCGGTCGCAAAATCGCTGTGTTTTGATGCGATCACCTCGCCCACGACCAGCCCCGTCATCGGCGCGCCGGTGGGCAGTGGCGGCTGATAGCCATCCTCTCGCGTGGTCAGCCACAGCCGCGTGCCCGCATCCATCGATAGCAGCGCATTGCGGATGCGGATTTCGCCTTCATCCAGATCGGGCAAGGGCTCGCTCACTAAAGCAAGCGCACTGGCAAAATCGGTCCCCTCGGGTCGGCGTTCTATGCGCCAGAACTCGTTATTCATGACGCGCACTCTTCGGCGCAGGCTGGGCAATCGCAACGCGCCTTTTCGCTAGGGGGCTATCACTTTGGCGCGGTGCGTGCGCGCGGCCGCAAACCTAGTCTTGGTGCAACGATGTTAGGAGAGCGAAAGCATGGCACTTATCACGGTAATCGGCGCGACCGGGCGACAGGGGATGGCGCAGGTCGATCAGGCTTTGAAGGCGGGCTATGAGGTGCGAGCGATCTCTCGCCGCGAAAACCCGTTTGACGGCGCGCCGATCGACGGCATCGAAGACGTCGAAGTGCGCGCGATGGACCTGTATGACAGGGAGACCTATCTGCCCGCGCTCGAAGGGTCCGATTACATCTTTTACACCCACCCGCTTCAGGCGCGCGCAGACCGCGCCGTGCTGGTCGGGGATATCGGTAGGGCGGCGGCCGAGCTGGAGGTGAAGCGCGTCGTCTGGAACACCTCAAGCTGGATACCGGACCGTCCCGGCGACCCCTTCACCTATGGCGAGAATACCAAGGGGATCAATGCGTTGTGGCGGTCTGGCGCTCCGGGCACTGTGTTTGGCAGCGTCCTGTTCATGGACAATCTGCTCACCGGATGGGCGCGGCCCTTTATCGTGGATGAGGACCGGTATGTGTACCCGCACAACCCCACCTTGCATGCGAACTGGATCAGTCTGGATGATGTCGCGCGCTTCATGCTCGCCAGTCTGGACCGCCCTGACATGGAGGGCGCGTGGCTGAATATTGGCGGGCCGGAGCGGCTGGTAGGCAGCCAGGTGACGCAATACCTTTCCGAAGCGCTGGACAAGGACGTGAAGTACGATCCGTGCAGCCCCGAGGAATTTGGCAAGCTGCTCGTCGCGGCGGCTGGTGACGATATGGCGCCGGAAATGCGCGAGGACTTTGCCAAGGGGATTCAGGCGTTTTACGAATACAACAACGAAGCGCCGACCAAACCGTTCGAGGTCGACATGGACTATGTCTATGAACGCTTCCCTGAACTGGAGGGCAAGCTGGAGACGATGGGCGAATGGACCAAGCGTCAGAACTGGGGCGAGAGCAATTTCCGGCCAGCTTTCGGGTAGGGGCTTTTTGGTTTTGAGTTCGGCGGGATTGGCGAAAAAGAGGGATCAAGGCGGACTGTCTGCCTCCGACCCAAAAGTGGTCGACAGTTGCTGTTTTGTTTAGTTTTCGGCCGCTCGCTGAGAATGAAAGAAGTCGATTTTCCAGCTCCCATTTTTTCGAACGAGGACAGCTGACTCAAGCCAACGAACAGGCTGAAGGTCAGGTGGTATGCCGGCGCTGCCATTATTCTCCCAAGCGGACCACGCTACATCGCAGTTCAGCTTTGTATCTATCTGGCCTATCGACCAGGTAATTTGCACGCCCTGAGCGTGAGCGTCGCGGACTACATCCGCAAGCTCCGTCCCGTCAAAACGCTTGCCAACATCGAACGAGTAAAAGGACTCAGTAGTAAGGCGTTTGAAGGACGCCTCGTCATCCTTGCGAAGCGCATCAAAGAAGTCATGGACGGTCCGGTCGATCTCAGCCTTGGCATTAAGCGGATCGGGACAGTTGGGCTGACCCGCATGGGCGCACCCGCCCAGCACTAAGGTCGCGGCAAGCACAAGGAATGATGTGGAGGACTTCACGCTTCAAGCTCGCCCAAAGGGTGGCCCGTGTCAATGTCAGCTCACACCCCCACTTTCAGACGTTCGATTATACTTCGACAGTCTCGAGAACAGTCGTTCAGGTCTTCACGCTTACCCCCTATTCCGCCGCCTGCCGCTGCTCGCCTGCAAAAATCTCTTTCAGCTCATCATCGCTGGCCTTGGTGAGGCGATCCACCCATTGGTGAAACACCTGTCCGCCGCCTTCGTTGCGGCCAAACAGCACCTCTTTCATCAGGCCGGATCGCAGCGCGTCGTGCTGGCGTTTGCCGGTCGCGTAATCCTCATCGCGCACCACGGTTTCGAGGAAATCGAACTGTTCGTGCGCTGATGCGACCTGCTCCGGCGTTTCGGGCTGGTTTTCCATCACGTAATATTGCGTCGTAAAGCTTTCGCCCACATCCGCGCCAGGGAACAGCTGGCTGATCAGCGCGCCGCGCTGTCCACCGCCGTAAAAGCTGGCGATCGAGATGTGCGGGAAGATCGTCCACACGCCTTGCACCAGTGCGTCTGCTGGCAGTTCGTCATCTGAAAATGCAGTCAGGTCGTGCATTTCATCGCTGCCGGTTTTTTGCGCGAATTTGGACGGGTTGGAGAGCCGTTGATGCGGGCCCCATGCAAAGAAATTGGCGCGGTTGAAAAAGTCCGCGCCAAACGTGTCCTTGTGCAGGATCGGCAGGTGGTAAAAATCGAGGTAGCCGTCATAGGCGGTCTTCCAGTTCGGCCCCTCCAGCGTGCGCTGGCTGAACAGCGTCCAATCGGAAAAGCCGAACGCATCGAGCAGCGAATCATAGCCGCACAGATAATCCGCAATGGAAAGCTGTGATGCGGGATCGAGTGTCGTCCAGATCAGCCCGGCGCTTTCATAGACGGGGAAGCGGGTAAGGCAGTTTGCTGCCTTGTCGATGCTGCCAAAATCCTTGGGATCCGAAATCCCGATCAGTGCGCCGTCGCTTTTGAAGGTCCACCCGTGATAGCCGCAGGTGAAGCGGGTGGCATTGCCGGTGGTGCCCGTGGCCGCGACAGGATTGCCGCGATGCGCGCACATATTCAGCAGCGAGGTGACGCTGCCGTCCTTTTGCCGGGTCAGTAACAGCGGGACGCCGCAAATCTCCATCGCCTTGTAATCGCCAGGTTCGGGCAATTCGCATGAAGGCGCGACCATCAGGGGGAGGCGGCGAAAGATGCGCTTTTTCTCGGTCTCGAACAGATCCTCGTCGATATAGGCGCTGGCGGGTACGCGCAGAACGTCATCGGCCTGTTCAATCGTCCCTGCTTCGCCGTGGGCGATCAGGCTGCGGGTCATGGCGATGAGCTGGTCGCGCGACATTTCAAATTCCTCCGGTCGTACGTCTTGGTCTTTTCAATGCACCTTTCGCGAACCATGCGGGCGGACCTGCAAAAGGCCCGCCCCACTGTCCCCGGTATGGTCTGCGGACCGCGTCAGAAACGGAAGCTCGTCTCCACAAACACCTGCCGTCCGCGGTTCTGCGTGAGCACCAGATCGTCTCCGGCCGGAACGCCAAAGCCGCCCGCTCCGCCAGGCGACAGAAACGGGCGCGGGCTGGAGGTGTTGACCCAGATTTCATCTGCGAGATTGGTGCCGATCAGCGCAACCCGCCATTTTCCATCGGGGTGACCGATCGCGACGCTGGCATCGAAGGTAACATAGCTGTCTTGAATGAAATCGTTCAGCGTGTCTTCGTTGGTGAAATACTCTCCGGAATAGACCGCGTTGCCGTTGAGCGAGAGTTCGAGCGAATCATTGACCGGGATGAACCAGTCAAACGCGATATTGCCTGACCATGTTGGTGCACGACCGGAATCGCGCCCGTTCAGATCGGTGCCCGAGCTGGTGACGAAGCTGTCGGAAAAGGCCGCATCAAGATAGGCTATGTTGCTTGACAGGTTCAGTCCGTCAATCGGAGTGCGCCAGCCAAATTCCAGATCTACACCCTGCGATGTCACTTCCCCGGCATTCAATGTCAGGAACTGGACGCCAACCGCGTCGAAATTCTGGACCTGCAAATCGGAAAAGACATAGTAATAGGCGGTCGCGTTGAAGGTGATCGTGCGGTCTGCAAACTGGCTCTTGATGCCGATTTCGCCGCCTTCGGTGGTTTCGGATTCGAAGATCAAAGGCGAGAAATCGCCGCTCAATGCGGCTTGGCTTAGACTGTTTGAAGGCAGCGCGGAATTATCGATGCCGCCCGATTTAAAGCCGGTCTTATAAGCAGCGAAGACGTTGATATCGTCTGCCACCTGATACCGCAGAGTGACTTCTGGCGAGAAATTGTCGTCGGCAAAATCAATCGGGCCGGAGAAAAAGCCCGGTGACACAAAGCCCGGCCCCTGAAGGAAAGTGTGCAGATAGGGCACGCTGATCGTCTGGGTTTTCTTCTCGTCGGTATAGCGCAGGCCGCCTGAAAGTTCGAGCCGGTCGGTAAGGTCGATGAAGGCCGAACCGAAGAACGAAATCGCTTCGGTCTTGGTAACGTGGCGCTTGTCCCAGTCATAGGAAAAGCCGGTGACAGGATCGGGCGCGATCAGGCCGATGCCGACAGCCTGCTGCGCCGTTTCAAACACGAAGGTTCGGTCTTCGTAGAACGCGCCCAACATAAAGTTGAACGGACCGTCAAAGTCCGAAGTCAGCCGGATTTCCTGCGTGTACTGCTCCAACTGGTTAATCGGATCCGAACAGCCGGTGCCTTGCGGAGAGCCCGGAGCGTTGTTGGCGGCAAGGTTCGGTGCGTTGGCCGCGAGAAAACCGGGATCGCCCACCGCATTGCCGATGGGCGAAAATGCCGGGCCGATCCCGCCATAGGCATAGCAGTCAAAATCGACCGAATCGAGATCGAGAAAGCCGGTGGTGGAGGTGAGCGTCAGCGTGTCGCTCAGATCGAGATTGAACAGCAACCGCGAAAACAGGATTTCGGTTTCCGCAAACGGAACGCCGCCCCGGCCAGCCGCCGCCGAAGGGGTCGGCACACCGTTGGCCAATGTGGGCGAGGCATCGGGATAGAAATAGCGCTGGTCGTTGACGTTGCAATCATAGCCTGCCGGAATCGCCGCAACGCCTTGCAACAGGAACACCGGATCGGCCACGCCGTTCGCACCGCAGAAAATCTCGTCATTCTGGAGCGCGCCATCGCCTTCGTTGCGGACATATTGCACCTTCAGGCTGGCGTCGAACATGTCGCTCGGCTCGAATTTGACAGTGCCGCGCACGATCAGGTTTTCCTGCGTGCGAAACCGTCCGTTGGCCGCTGGCGTGCCCGGTTGCAGCTCGTTGAACTCGTCAATGCCGTTCCATTGCGCGGCAAGGCGGACGCCCAGCGTATCTGTCACCGGACCCGAGATATAGCCATTGACCAGATAGCCGTCCTCTTCGAATTCGTATGAGGCGCGCGCGCTGACTTCCCATTCGGGCGTCGGATCGGCGGAGCGGATCGCAAAGACGCCCGCCGAGGCGGATTTGCCGAAAAACAGCGATTGCGGTCCCTTGAGCACATCAATCTGCTGAGTGTCGAAGAAGCCCGCCTGAACCAGCCGCATGGTGGAAACCTGCACACCGTCGATATCGAAGGCGACGGCGCTGTCAAACGCTGCAGAAATGTTGGAGGAGCCGACTCCGCGCAAGCTGAGCTGACCGCCCGAACCCGAGCCGCCGACCTGCACATTGAGCGTGGGCACGCGGCTCACCACGTCGGCAACCTGATCGACATTAAAGCGTTGAAGCGTGTCACCGTCGATGGCGGTAACCGTTACGGGGACTTCCTGAAGGCTTTCGTTCTGGCGGCGGGCCTGCACGATGATGACATCGCCGCCATCCGCACTGGTATCTTCCGTTTCGGTATCCTGCGCAAAGGCGGTGGTCGGGACCGCTGCCATACCGGCAATCGCTGCTCCGCAAAGCAGGGCGCGCCGTATCCGGATGGCGGCGTTGCCCAGTTCGTTCTGGCTGTGAAGTGCTCTCATCATGTCCTCTCCCAAAAGGACCGCGCCGCTCTCACGCGCTGGTCCGGGTTCCCCAGTCTTCACAGGGCTCCTTCATGGGACGCCCCCGTTTGAAGCCCTCACTCGCTTGCATCCAAAGTGATGTGACTTGCAGTGAAGTGTACGCCGGAGCACGAACGGCTCATCTAGCAAAAGCGCTAGGGCGCTATCCAAAGTGCGGCAATTTGGCCACAATCACGGCGCCAACCCCCTTTTCCGTAACGTAAGCGTAAAGCATGGTGCACCCGTCAGGCTGTCCGATGGCCCCATCGCTTTAGTCAGTGGCGTCTGCTCCGCCCGGCGATAGGTTCGCTGGAAAAATGAGCAAACGGGAGAGGGATATGGCCACCAGATCAGAAGGCCGCGTTGCCGGGAGAGTGGCGCTCGTCACCGGCGGCGCGATGGGTCTTGGCAAGGCGGATTGCGAAATGCTTGCGCGCGAAGGGGCGCATGTCATCGTGACAGATCGCGACATCGAACTCGCCAGCGCTGTGGCCGACGCCATTGGCGGCGACGCGATGGCGCTGGATGTGACCAGTGAAGCGCAATGGCAGCAGGTAATGGAGGCCGTAAAAGAGCGCCACGGCGGGCTGGATATTCTGGTCAACAACGCCGGCATCGTGATGTTCGAGACGATTGAGGATTGCTCGCTCGATCATTTCAAATTGCAGATGGATGTGCATGTGAACGGCACTTTTCTGGGCTGCAAATATGGGCTGCCGCTGATGCAGGGGCGTCATGAAACGAACGGGGGCGGCGGCTCCTCGATCATCAATATGGCGTCGACATCGGCATTGATGGGGTATCCGGTCATTCCCGCCTACACCGCGGCGAAAGGCGCGATTGCGGCAATGACCCGCTCCATCGCGATCCATTGCCAGGACGAGGATTACGGCATCCGCTGCAATGCGCTGGCTCCGGGCGGGATCGAGACACCGATGGTGATGGGCGTGACCGGGCGCGAGGGCGAGACGCCGATGGAGATACCCGGTGGTCCGCTGCCTTCCGATGCGCTGGGCCATCCTGATGATGTGGCGGCCTGTGTGCTGTTTCTGGCATCGGACGATGCGCGCTTTTTGAACGGGGTGACTCTGCCGGTCGACAATGGCCTCGACGCGCGTCCTCATCATTGAGTTGGCCCACCATGGAATTGGCCAATCACTGACCCCAAGCATCCCGATGCGCCTGAGGGCAACTATAGGTGGTACGTTCTCGCGCTCCTGACACTGGTCAGCATGTTCTCCATCGCGGACCGGCTGGTCTTTTCGATCCTGCTGGAGGATATCAAGGCCGAGTTCGCCTTTTCCGACACGCAGATCGGCTTGCTCGGCGGGCTGGCCTTTGCCGCGACTTATGTGGTGGTCGGCTTTCCCGCCGCGCGGTTGGCCGACCGGTCTGTGCGCAAGAATATCGTTGCGGGCGCCATCGCATTCTGGAGTGCGATGACGGCGTTATGCGCACTCGCCACCGGGTTCTGGACGCTATTCATGGCGCGCACGGGCGTGGGCGTGGGGGAGGGGTGCTCCGGCCCGCCTTCGCAAAGCCTTGTCGCGGATTATTTCCGCCGCGATGAACTGGCCAAGGCGATGGGCTTTCTGACCATCGGGGCAAGCATGGGCACAGCGGGCGGACTGCTGGTCGGCGGGCAATTGAATGAACTGTTTGGCTGGCGCTGGGCGTTTGTGCTGATGGGTCTGCCCGGCATGTTTATCGGCGCGCTGGTGTGGCTGACGATGCGAGAGCCACGGCGGGGGCGTTACGCGCCTGCCAATGCGACGATTGTGCAGCAACCGCTGATGCAGACCGCCCGCGCGCTGACTGGCAACCGCGTCTTTATGGGGCTGGCGGTGGGATGGGCGGTGCAGATCATGATCGGTTATGCGCTCGCCTTCTGGATGGCGGCGGTGATGATGCGCAATTTCGGCATTTCGAGCGGCGATGTCGGCCTTTATCTGGGGGCGGCGTTTTTCATCGGCGGCATCCCCGGTCCGATCCTTGGCGGATATATCGCGGGCTGGCTGACGCGGCGGGATGAGCGCTGGCGAGCTTGGTTGCCGGGCGTGGTGAGTCTTGGATGTGTCCTCCCTCTAGGGCTCAGCCTGTCGTCGAGCGGGTTCTGGCCCTTTCTGGGGTTCTTCGCGTTTGCCTACGCGATCTATGTCGCCAGTCAGGCCCCGATCCTGTCCGGCATTCAGGCGGCGGTCGAACCGGGCCAGCGTGGCTTTGCGGTCGCGATTGCGCTGTTCTTCAACAATCTGGTGGGTCAGGCACTGGGTCTTGCAGTGATCGGCTGGGTCAGCGACTGGCTCGCGCCCACCCAGGGGGCGGGGGCGCTGACAATCGCGGTGTTCGGCGTGTGTCTGGCCTCGGGCGTGGTCGCGATGGCAGTGTTCGCGTGGACAGCGGCGCAGATGTCACCGAGCGGCTATCTGGCGCGCATGGCGGCGGATTAGGCTGCTGTTGCGCATTGCAATTATTCCGCCTGTTGCCAGACAGCTGCGCTGGCGCGCTTGTTAAGCACCTCCACAAATCGGGCGAGATTGTCGGTCCCTTCGGGCAGTTTCCAGCCCACGGTAAATCCGAAATGAGCAAAGCAGAAGACGATCAGATCAGCGAAGGTCAACCGGCCTAATGCAAAGTGGTTGCCGTCGCCCAAAACGCTGTCGAAATACCGCCATTTCTCATCCGCCATCGCGGAAAGCTCCGCCCCCGCCTCGGCACTGACCACCGGCATGCGCGGTTCAAACATGGGCCGCCCTGCGCCTGCGCGAAAGCCCATCGTCATCGGCACGACCACTTCCTGATCGAACAATCGCGCCCATTTCCGCACTTCGGCGCGCTCTTTTGCATTTTCGCCAAACAGGTTGGGCTGCGGGTGGCTCTCCTCGATATACTCGCAGATCGGCCAGCTTTCCGTCAGGCATGTGCCGTCATCCAGTTCCAGGGTCGGGATCGTGCCCAGCGGGTTTTTCGCCGTATAATCCGCGCTCGTCCGGTTCTCTCCGGTGATGATGTCATAGTGCTTGCGGGTGAAATCGGCACCTTCCTTCAGGCCTTTTTCAGCCAAGAACATGCGCACAAGGCGCGGATTGGGGCCGAGGCTGGAATGCAGGATGGTCATTAATCTCTCTCCCGTTTCAGGTTTGGATAGAACCCTAGGCAATGGGGGCTTGCGCGTCCCCCTCACAAATGCGCTAGGGGACGGGTGAGAGCCACGAGAGGATCACGCTTCCCCATGCATTTCAATCTGACCGATCAGCAGCGCGAATTACAGGAAACCGCGCGCAAATTCGCCCGGGCAGAGTTGCCCGCTTTGGCCCGCGACATGGAAGAAAAGGACTATCCGGTCCCGCATGACATGCTGCGCGCCTATGGCCAGATGGGCTTTCTCGGCGTCAATTTGCCGGAGGAGTATGGCGGGCTGGGCCTTGGCCATCTTGAGGCGTTGCTGGTGCTGGAGGAATTTGCGCAGGTCTCCAACGCAGTCGCTTTTCCGGTATTCGAAGCGCTGACCGGGCCGGTGCGCACCATCGACAAATTCGGCTCTGATGAAATGAAGCGCCGCGTCTTGCCTGAAGTCATCAAGGGCGAGAAAATCGTGGCGGTTTCTATGTCTGAGCCTGACGCGGGAACCGCGCTGACCGACCTCACCACCAAGGCGAAGGCTGATGGCAATGGCTATGTCGTCAATGGTTATAAACGCTGGACCAGCGGGGGCGGGCATTCCGACTATTACGTGACCTATTGCCGGTTTTCGGATGATCCCGGTGCCAAGGGGATCGGCGCGATCCTGTTGGAAAAAGACATGGAAGGAATGCAATTCGGCAAGCGCGAGGAGCTGATGGGCTTTCGCGGCATCCCGACGGCGGACTTTGCGATTGAGGATGTGAAAGTGCCGGGCGAAAACGTCATCATCGGCGCGGGCGGCTTTGGCAAGTTGATGAGCGCGTTCGGGCTGGAGCGGTGCGGCAATGCGACGCAGGCGCTGGCCGTGGCGGCGGCTGCGCTGGAACAGGCGCTGGAATACACTCAGGAGCGCAAGGCATTCGGCAAGCCCATCGTTGATTTTCAGGCGGTGCAGATGAAGCTGGCTGATATGGCGATGAAGGTCGATGCCGCCCGCCTGTTGATCCACCGCGCGGCGGTTAATGCTGATGCACAGGAGGACGGGTTGCCCACAGTCTACGAATCCAGCCTCGCCAAATGCTACGCCAATGAAATCGTGCGCGACGTGACGGCCCTCGGCATGCAGGTCATGGGCGGATACGGCTATCACAAGGATTACGGCATGGAGCAGCGGCTGCGCGATGCCTATGCATGGGGCATTGCCGGCGGCGCGATTGACGTGCAGAAAACCAACATCGCCAGCGCCATGGTGGGCCGCCGCTTTAACCAGCGCGGATAGTGTGTTCAGGGCGGATTTGCACTTGCGCGGACACGCCGTGCTGCGCATCTAAGGCACATGGACACTGCTTTTGACTCCACGCCTTTGACGCCGCCTGCGACCGGGCCTGCGACCGGGCCTGCAACCGCCCCGGATGCGAGCGATGATGACGCGCTGACGCAGCTTGATCCCGCTTATGTCACTTCGCTGCGGCTGAGTGCGGTCGTCACGGCGATCCCGTTTCTGATCGGGGCTATCGTGGCGGAAAACGTGCTGCACAGCGCCGGCGACGGCGGGATCGAGACGGTTTGGCCGCTGCCATTCGGCGTGCTGATCGGATTGGTCGTGTTTGTCGCGCTGGTCTTCATAATCCGTCTGCCGATGCGGCGCTGGCAGGCGCGTGGCTATAATATGAGCGTTGACCGGCTGCGCGTGGTGCGCGGGATCATGTGGCGCTCCGACACGGTTGTGCCGTTCGGGCGGGTGCAGCATATCGATGTCGATCAGGGCCCGATTGAGCGGTATCTCGACATCGCCACCCTGACTTTGCACACAGCCGGCAGTCACAATGCATCGGTCCACCTGCCCGGTCTCAATCATGCAGTAGCGACGCGGATGCGCGAGGATATTCGCCAGCATATCAAACGGGACACGCTGTGAGCGCAGAGATGAGTGAAAACCTGCCAGCTCGCGCTGTTTCGGTCCCTTCGGTGGGACATGTCGCCGTCCCGAATGCTGAGCGCACCGCCCCGCTCAGTGTACTGATCGGCACCTTATCGAGCATGCAGAACGCGATCTTTCCTGCACTGGCCGCAGCTTTTGGCACGGGCATTTCCGGCTTTGGCATCATCATCGGAGCTTTTGTCGCGGTAGCTATTGCGGCGGTCGGTACGCTTTTCAGCTATCTCCACTGGCGGCGACTCACTTACACAATCGGCGCGACAGACATTCGGGTGGAAAGCGGCGTGCTCAGCCGGTCCGCACGCTCTGTTCCCTATGAGCGGATTCAGGATGTCAGCCTCGAACAAAAGCTGTTGCCGCGCATTCTCGGGCTGGTCTCGGTCAAGTTCGAGACCGGCGCGGGCGGGGCGGATGATCTTGCGCTGTCGTTTCTGACCGAAAAACAAGGCGAGCAATTGCGTGAACTGGTGCGCGAGCGCCGCGACGAGGCAGATGCGCCCGCTGATGGTCAAATCACTGAGGGTGACGCTCAGGGCGCGGCGCCCGCGCGCGAAGAGGACGCAACGCCGCTCTTCGCCATGGGGCCAAAACGTATTTTCACCTTTGGCCTGTTCGAATTCAGCCTCGCGGTCTTCGCCGTGCTGGGCGGTCTTTTACAATATGCCGACAGCTTCTTCGATTTCGAGGTCTGGGACGTCGACTTCTGGCGCGATCTGGCGGAAGAACAGGGTGGCTGGCTGCTGGAGCTGGGAGCCTATTCCCAGATTTTCAGCGCGATTGCCGGGCTGGTGGCGGTTTTCATGATCGGCTCGGCAACCGGTCTGGCCCGGACATTTTCTCGCGAATGGGGCTTTCTGCTGGAGCGAACGCCGCGCGGTTTCCGGCGGCGGCGCGGGCTGTTTACGCGCACCGATGTCGTCATGCCGATTCACCGTGTTCAGGGCGTGACGATTGGCACGCGGCTGCTGCGATACCGGTTTGGCTGGCATTCGCTGCGATTCGTCAGTCTCGCTCAGGATGCGGGCTCTGCCAGCCATGTAGTTGCGCCGTTTGCGCAGTTGGAAGAGCTGAACCCGATCGTGCACACAGCAGGCTTTCACCTGCCCGATGATCGCGCCGACTGGCACCGCGCGACTGTCGCCTATCGCAATGTCTCGATTGTCTGGGATCTGCTATTCTTTGTGATTGCGGGGGTGATCGCCACTCTCGTGACACTGGCTTTCGCGCCTGAATGGACCGGTCTTGCTGTGCTAATCGTTACGGTTGTCGCTGTGATGGATGCGGTGGCGGGCGTGCTTTCATGGCGGTTCAAGAGACATACGCTGGATGCCACCCAAATCGCGGCGGTTTCCGGTGTGCTGGCGCCCTCCACACAGATCGCCACGCGGGTAAAGCTGCATTCGGCAGAGATTTCGCAAGGGCCAATTGCGCGCCATTACGGGTTTGCAACGCTACATCTGGGGCTGGCAGGGGGTGAATTCTCTATCCCCGGCATCCCGTTGCAGCGAGCCCGCCGCGTGCGTGCCAAGGTGCTTCAAACCATTGCCGCGACTGATTTTTCGCAGTTGGAAAGCCAGCACCAGCGCCACGCTGCCTAGGCTCTCAAGTCGCTCCAACCCTGATTTTCGTCGAACTTTTTGGCGACATACCAGCATTGCGGCACGATTTTGAAACCGTGTTCGCGCGCGTCGGCGATCAGACGTTCCACCAGGAACCCGGCGACGCCGCGCCCACCAATCGCTGGCGGGACAATGGTGTGCGTGGCGATGCGTGTGGGATCACTTTCGCCGCCTGCGGGTTCCCAATCGAGATGCCCCGTGATGCTCTCTTCTTCAACGGTCGCGATATATCGGCCCCCGCTCCCACGCGGTTCGTGGCGGATTGTGACCTCCCGATGATCTTTCATGACGCTCTCCTGCAGCTTGCCATCATGCCGATTGGGGCTAGAGGCGTTGGACCATGACCAAGTTCCTCTCCGACAATGCCGCCCCTGTCCACCCTCACGTATGGGAGGCGATGCGCGCGGCTGACAGCGCGGACAATCCTTACGACGGCGATGCCCTGTCGGCGCAGTTGGATGAGCGTTTTGCCGATCTGTTCGGGCGCGATTGCGCAGCGCTTTGGGTGGCGACGGGGACAGCAGCCAATTGTCTGGCGCTTGCCACGATGTGCGAACCGCATGGCGGTGTGGTGTGCCATGAGGAGGCTCATATCGAGGTGGATGAAGGCGGCGCGCCCGGCTTCTATTTACACGGGGCCAAGCTGATCCATGCACAGGGTGACGGCGCGAAGCTGACGCCGGATGATATCGCCGCTGTGATCGACCCGATCCGTAATGATGTGCATCAGGTGCAGCCGCACGCCCTCGCTATCACGCAGGCGAGCGAATACGGGCGCAGCTACACCGCGACTGATCTGGATGCGCTGGCGGCTTTTGCGAAAGAGCGGCGGTTGGGCCTGCATATGGACGGCGCGCGCTTTGCCAATTCTGCTGCGTTTCTTGGCGGAAGCGCGCAAGAGGCGGCGCGCGCGGCCTGCGGACCGGTCGACAGCCTTGCTTTCGGCTTTATCAAAAACGGCGGGATGGGCGCAGAGGCGGTGATCCTGTTCGACCCTGAAGCCGCCGCTCAGGTGCGCTATCGCCGCAAACGGGCAGGGCATCTGCAATGCAAAGGGCGGTATCTTGCCGCACAGGTGCTCGCGATGCTTGAGGATGATCTGTGGCTCCACAATGCCAGCCATTCCAACGCGGCGGCGCAGGAGATTGCGGGCGGATGCGGGGATCGATTGATGCATCCCGTTGAGGCCAACGAGCTGTTTGTGACCCTTTCCGCGTCAGAGCGCGAGGCGCTGCGCGGGCAAGGCTTTGAGTTTTATGACTGGGGCGAGGGGGCCGCGCGGTTCGTGGCGGCGTGGGATACAAAGTCCGAGGACGCACAGGCGCTGGGCCGCGCCATTGCGGGTCTATGAGCGGACAGTCCGGCGGGATGTTGAGGCCCCGCATAATTGTGCCGTTCCTGTTGACAGGGATGATCTGGGGATCGACCTGGTTGGTCATCACCGGCCAGATCGGCGGCGTTCCGGCGGCATGGTCGGTTTTTTACCGCTTCGCACTGGCGACCCCCGCGCTGTTTCTGGTCGCGGCCGTGATGAAGCGCCGCTTGCGTCTGACAGCGCCCGAACACCGGCTCGCACTGATTGTCGGCCTGTTTCAGTTTAGCGGCAATTTCCTGTTCGTTTATCACGCGGAATTGTATGTCACATCGGGCATTGTCGCGATGATGTTTGGCCTGTTGATGGTGCCCAACGCTTTGTTTGCGCGACTGTTTCTGGGCGAGCGCGCGCATGGCAGATTTGTGCTGGGCAGCGCGATCGCGATTGTCGGCGTTTCGTTCTTGCTGGTGCACGAATGGCAGGCCAATCCCGATGCAGGCGTTATCGGGGGGAATGTCACGCTGGGCATTGGCCTCGCAATGCTGGGCATTCTGGCGGCGTCTGTGGCCAATGTGGTGCAGGCCAACCCCGTGGGTCGCGGAGTTCCGATGGTCAGCCTGCTGGCATGGGCGATGCTGTACGGGACGATCTTTGATCTTGGCTTTGCATCAGTTACCGCTGGTCCGCCGCCGCTGCCGACAGCTCCCGAATATTGGGCGGGCATTGTCTATCTGGCGCTCATCGGATCGGTGGTGACCTTTCCGCTGCACTATAATCTTGTGCGGGAGATCGGCGCGGGGCGCACGGCCTACAATTCGATCCTGACGATTTCGGTCGCGATGCTCCTGTCGACGCTGTTCGAGGATTATCTTTGGACGTGGCTGACGATCAGCGGGATGGGACTGGCGGTTGTCGGCATGATTGTGGCGTTGAGGGCGAGGCAGAAGAAACAGGTTTTGTCTCACACGAAGGCACGAAGCCACAAAGATGTTGGCGCCCGCCCGAAGGGCCATTTCTAAACCGGCTGCTTGGGATTAGAAACGCCTGCGGCGGGCGAATTGATCTTCGTGCCTTAGTGCCTTCGTGTGAAAATCAGACAAGCGCAGACAACCCCTCAACATAGGTCGGATATTCCGGCTTCCATCCCAACACCCGTTTCGCCTTGCCGTTGGCCACGCGGCGGTTCTCTGAATAAAAACCGCGCGCCATTTCTGACAGGTTTGCTTCTTCAAGCGTTTCCAGCGGCGGTGGGTCGATCCCCAGCAACTGGCACGCATATTCTGTCACTGCATTGCCGCTCGCGGGCAGATCATCGCCCAGATTATATGCGCCCGCCGGGGCGTCCTGCATCATCGCAGCGAACACCCCGCTGACAATGTCATCGACGTGAACCCGGCTGAAAACCTGCTCCGGCAGATCAATTCGCCGCGCGCGGCCATCGCGTACCCGATCCAGAGCGCTGCGGCCCGGTCCGTATATTCCCGGCAGGCGAAACACGCGCGCATTCATCGCTATCCATGCAGCATCCGCCTCGGCCCGCGCATTTCGGCGGCCTGCACCGGTTTCGGCCACAGTCGGCGTGCTCTCATCGACCCACGCGCCTTTCTGATCACCATAGACGCCGGTGGATGAAAGATAGAACAGCGCGCGGCCCGTCAGCTGATCGCCATAGGCTTCCATAACAGGGTCCAGGCCCGAAGCGCGATCAGGCGGGACAGAAGAGAGAATATGCGTGGCCGTTGCGATGGCCGCCCCGACTTCTTTGCGATCCTCAAAATCCAGATCACCCGCGCTGCCCGTTGCGCTCACGCTCCAACCCTTGTCCTGCATCGCCGCAGCCACCCGTTTCGCGGTGTAGCCCAGCCCGAATATCAACAAATGCGCCATTCGTGATGCTCTGCCGCTGGACGCGGGGACAAATCAATCTAAATCAGCGGTCATGGATATCGCGACAACCCCGACAAACCCCGAAGGCAACCCCGAAATGGCGGATGCCGCCCGCACCCCGCATGAGCCGCCGGTGATCCGGCGTGAAGATTACAAGCCGTTCGCGTGGCTGCTGCCAGAGACAAAGCTGCACTTTGATCTCGGCGTAAAAGAGACGCGGGTTCACTCAACTCTCTCGGTTACGCGCAATCCGGCGGCGGAACCCAGCAATCTGTTGCGCTTGAATGGCGACGGGCTGACCGCGGCAAGTGTCAAAGTCGATGGCGAATCGACCGACGCGTGGGAGATGGACGGGGCCGACCTCGTCGTCACTCTTGGCGGCGATGCGCATACGGTTGAAATTGTCACTGTGATTGATCCCGGCGCCAACACCGCATTGATGGGACTTTATGCCTCGGGCGGGATGCTGTGCACCCAATGCGAGGCGGAGGGTTTCCGCCGCATCACCTTCTTCCCCGACCGACCCGATGTGCTGTCCACCTATTCAGTGCGGATGGAGGGCGACAAAGGCCTTTTCCCGATCCTGCTGTGCAATGGCAATCTGACCGCCTCGGGCGCGCTCGAAGAAGGTCGCCATTTTGCCGAGTGGCACGATCCCTGGCCGAAGCCGTCTTATCTGTTCGCACTGGTCGCAGGCGATCTGGTCGCGCATTCAGGCCCCTTCACCACGCGTTCCGGCCGCGAGGTTGAATGCAACATCTGGGTCCGCAAGGAAGATATCGACCGCACCGATCACGCGCTGCAATCACTCCACCGTTCGATGAAGTGGGACGAGGATGTCTTTGGGCGCGAATATGATCTCGACCTCTATAACATCGTCGCCGTCAGCGATTTCAACATGGGGGCGATGGAGAACAAGGGGCTGAACGTCTTTAACACCAAATATGTGCTGGCCGATCCCGACACTGCAACCGATGCCGATTTTGACGCGGTCGAAGGGGTGATCGCGCATGAATATTTCCACAATTGGTCGGGCAACCGCATCACCTGTCGCGACTGGTTCCAGTTGAGCCTGAAAGAAGGTTTCACCGTACTGCGGGATCAGCTGTTTTCGCAGGACATGCGGGGCGAAGCGGTCAAACGGATAGAGGATGTGCGTATCCTGCGTGCGGCGCAATTCCCCGAGGATGCCGGGCCGCTCGCCCATCCGATCCGCCCGGACAGCTATCGCGAGATCAGCAATTTCTACACCGCGACCGTCTATAACAAGGGCGCGGAAGTCATCCGCATGATGCGCACGATTGCAGGCGTGGAGGACTTTCGCAAAGGCACCGACCTGTATTTCGACCGCCACGATGGCGAAGCAGCGACTTGCGAGGATTTCATCACGGCGATGGAAGACGGCGCGGGGCTGGAGCTTTCGCAATTCCGCCGTTGGTATCGCCAGGCCGGCACGCCGCGCGTGAGCGTTGCCCATGAGCTTGGCGATGCTGGCTTGGTCCTCACTCTGACGCAGAAAACCCCTGCAACGCCCGGTCAGGATGTGAAGGCCGCTGTGCCCATTCCCCTGCGCGTGGCGGTGCATTGCCGGGAAACTGGCGCAATTGGCGCGGAGCAGCTGATTGTCTTTAATGAAGACGAACAGAGCTTTACTCTGCCGCTCGCCGGGCCCGTTCCGGTCGTCTCGATCAATCGCGGCTTTACCGCCCCTGTGATTATTGAGCGCGAAATCGCGTTCGAGGATCTCGGCTTTCTGGCGGCGCATGATGATGATCCCTTTGCCCGGTATGAGGCGATGCAGGAGCTGAGCGTGCGCCATCTGGTGTCCGCTGCCAGTGGTGAACTGGACGAGACCAGGCGCGCTGCGGGCAAGACGGCGATCAGCGAAGCAGTCCGCGCGATCCTGTCCGACGAAGTGCTGGACGACAATATGCGCGGCGAGCTGATGATGCTGCCGAGCGAAACCTATCTGTTCGAGGCGATGGCGAGCACGGTGCGGATCGATGGCGAAGTGCGCAAGGCCGATCCCGGCGCGATCCATGCTGAACGTGAGCAGATCAAGGCGATGCTGGGCGTCACGTTAAAGCGTGAGCTCGAAGGGCTCTATGCCCGCTGCGACGCGGTGCCGTTTGATGATCCCGCTGGCGTGGGCGCGCGCAAGGTTGCGACGCAGGTGCTGGCGATCATTGCCGCGAGCGATCCTGCGCTTGCCGCTACCATGGCCGCACGCCAATTTGACCGGGCCGATAACATGACCGACCGGCAGGGCGCGCTGATGGTGCTGTGCGGGTTGGAGACACCCCTTCGCGATGATCGGCTCAAGGCGTTTTACGAGCGGTATGAGGATAATGCGCTGGTCGTGGACAAGTGGTTCACCTTGCAGGCGCTGTCGCTGCATCCCGATGTGATCGCTCAGGTGAAAGCGCTGGCCGATCACCCCGACTTCACCATGTCGAACCCCAACCGTGTGCGCTCGCTCTACATGGCGTTTGCAGGCAATCCTCAGGGTTTCCATGCGCAGGACGGGGCCGGGTACAAAATGATCGCCGACGTCATCATCGCGCTGGACCCGATCAACCCGCAGACCGCAGCGCGCTTTGTTTCGCCACTGGGCCGGTGGCGCCGGCTTGAAAGCGTGCGTGCGGGCCTGATGAAGGAGCAGCTGGAGCGGATCGCCAAGGTCGAAGGCCTTTCGCGCGATACATTCGAGCAGGTGAGCCGCAGCCTTGAAGGGTAGCCTTGATGGCCGATTTTGACATTGAGCGTTCGCCCATCCTTGACGGCGTGGCGCACGGTTTCTTCTGTTCGGCAGGCGGAGCGCACCAATTCGGATTTGGCGGACCGGGCGGTGAGGGCGAAGTTCAGGCCCTGCGCGCCAGCGCGGCTTCAGCCATCGCACCAGATGCCGTATGCGTGACGCCGCATCAGGTGCACTCGCCCGATGTCATCACAGTTGAAGAGCCGTGGGATGACGTAGCCGAGGGACGCCCGGTGGCCGACGCGCTGGTAACGCGCCGCGCCGGGCTAGCCATTGGTATTGTTACAGCCGATTGCGGCCCAATCCTCCTGGCAGATCGCGAAGCCGGCGTGATCGGCGCGGCTCATGCCGGTTGGCGCGGCGCACAGTCAGGCGTCCTTGAAAACACCGTTGCCGCCATGGAACGGCTGGGTGCCGATCGCGCGCGGATCACGGCGGCGCTGGGCCCCACAATCGCTCAGGCAAGTTATGAAGTGGATGCGCCCTTTCGCATCGACTTTTCGGCGAGCGACGATCGACATTTCGCGCCCGCGCCTGATCGCGATGGGGTGCCGCGATGGCTGTTTGATCTGCCCGGCTACATCGCTGCAAAGCTGGCAGAAGGGCATGTTACAAAATTTCATGATCTCGCCCGGGATACTTTTCCACATGCGGAGCGTTACCACTCATACCGCAGAGCCGCGCGTGGTGGTGGTTCGAATTACGGCAGGATGATTGCCTTGATTGCCCAATAGTTTTCCGGGCAGTTTTTCGAATTGCACCAAAGCGAATTGGCGATGCTCAAAAGACAGTTGGATTCGAGGTTTTTTCTGGTATTTGGCGCGCCAAGGTCGGTTTTCTAAGTGGTTTTGAAAAGCATAAGGAGCGCTCCGCAGAGAGTTTCCTCAGGCAAGACCGGGTGATCGACACGGGATATTTCACAGCACTGCCATGTTTCCAGATTTTGAGGGAACCCGGGCGTTCTAACGAGCATTGGCTCCAGAGCGTTTAATGGCAAAAAGAGCAAGGTAGACAACAATGGCTTCCACCGGAGCTGACATGACAGCCACTCAAACCGCAGCTGGCGGCGACACCGAAGAGGGTGTGCGTCGTCGCGACTGGATTCATATCGCCGCCCTCAGCACGGCTGGCGTCGGCGGTGCAGCCGTACTCTTCCCATTGGTAAGCCAAATGGCTCCGACGGCTGATGTTGTCGCCGCGAGCACCACAGACGTGGATGTGAGTTCGATCCAGGCTGGCCAGAGTGTGAAGGCGACATTCCGCGGGCAACCGCTATTCGTCAAGCGCCTGACCCCTGCTGAAATTGCTGCGGCAAAGGCGGATGATGCTGCCAACATGCGCGACCCGGCGACGCTCGATGCGCGGCTGGGTGAAGGCAATGAGGATATTCTGGTCCAACTTGGCGTCTGCACGCACCTTGGCTGTGTGCCGCTGGGCGCTTCTGAAGGCGAGAACAAGGGTGAGTTTGGCGGGTATTTCTGCCCTTGCCACGGTTCCCACTACGATGTGGCTGGCCGCATCCGCAAAGGTCCGGCGCCCAAAAATCTGGCCGTCCCCGAGTTCGCATTCGCGTCCGAAGCCGTCATCCGAGTGGGCTGATGCTGCGTAACTGTATCATCGCAAATGTTTTCACACTGAACTAGAGTCGAGAAAAACCATGAGTTTCGCCTGGGCAAAACAGTACGAGCCGAAGACCGATTTCACCAAGTGGGTCGATGAAAAACTTCCGCTTCCCCGCATGGTCTACAACGCCGTTGGCGCTGGCTACCCGGTTCCCCGCAACCTGAATTACATGTGGAATTTCGGCGTTCTCGCCGGGGTCTTCCTGATGATTCAGATTATCACCGGGGTTGTCCTCGCGATGCATTATCGCGGTGACGTCTCAGTCGCGTTCGGTTCGGTTGAGCACATCATGCGCAACGTGAATTATGGATGGATGCTGCGATACGCGCATGCCAACGGTGCCAGCTTCTTCTTCATCGTCATCTATATGCATATTTTCCGCGGTCTGTATTACTCCTCTTACAAGGCTCCGCGCGAGATGATCTGGCTGCTTGGCGTGGTCATCTTTCTGTTGATGATGGCGACCGCGTTCATGGGTTACGTCCTTCCCTGGGGCCAGATGAGCTTCTGGGGCGCCAAGGTTATCACGGGTCTGTTTGGTGCCATCCCGCTTGTGGGTGAGCCGCTGCAGATATGGCTGGTCGGCGGTTACGCCCCCAACGCAGCCACGCTGAACCGCTTCTTCTCGCTCCACTTCTTGCTGCCCTTCGTGATTGCCGGTGTTGTTATCCTGCATATCTGGGCGCTGCACATTCCCGGTTCGTCCAACCCGACCGGTGTTGAAGTGAAGAAGGAAAGCGACACCGTGCCGTTCCACCCGTACTACACGGCGAAGGATGGCTGGTTCCTCGGCCTCGTGCTGGTCCTCTTCTCGGCGTTTGTCTTCTTTGCGCCGAACGTGCTGGGTCACCCTGACAACTATATCGAAGCCAACCCGCTTTCGACGCCTGCGCACATCGTGCCTGAATGGTACTTCCTGCCGTTCTATGCGATCTTGCGCGCTTTCACAGGTGACCTTGCCCTCTTTGGTGTGACGCTGATCCCGGCAAAGCTGCTGGGTGTGATCGGGATGTTCGGGTCGATCCTAGTATGGTTCTTCCTGCCATGGCTGGATAAGAGCCCCGTGCGTTCGGGCAGCTATCGTCCGGCGTTCAAGAAGTTCTTCTGGTTCGGCTTGGTCCCGACCATGATCATCCTGACAATTTGTGGCGGTGCCCCAGCAGAGCAGCCCTATGTGCTGATCAGTCAACTCGCAACGGCATACTATTTCATTCACTTCTTGATTGTTCTGCCGATCATTAGCCAGATTGAAATTCCCAAGCCGCTGCCCTTCTCGATCACCGAAGCGGTGCTCGGCAAGAATGATGCGGCTGGCGGTACTGATGGTGGTGGCGAAAAGCCTGAAACCGTTGTGAAGCCGCTTCCGGGTGATGAAGGATCCCTTCAACCGGCTGAATGAAGAGACGGGCCTTCGGGCCCGCCTCATCGCTTAATTTTTCTGACCCGATAACGAGAAAGAGTTTAGGTCATGACAATTCGTCTTGGAGGCATGCTGTTCGGCGTAGTCCTCGTCGCCATACTGATGATCTGGTCGTTCGGAGTTGATACGCTCAATTATTCGACGCCTGAAAAGCCTGACTATTACGCCTATCAGGAAGAGAACATTCATCCTGCTGGTGGCTTCTCGTTTGATGGTGTCGGCGGCAAGTGGGACAACCAACAGCTGCAGCGCGGCTATCAGGTTTACAAGGAAGTCTGCAAATCCTGCCACAGCCTGAAATATGTCGCGTTCCGCAACCTTGTGCAGCTCGGTTACACCGAAGACGAAGCCCGCGCAGAAGCCGCAAGCTGGGATGTTCCGGGGCTCGACGAATACGGCGAAGCAACAACGCGTCCCGCTGAAATCACCGATTACTTTCCGTCGCCCTATCCCAACGAAGTGGCAGCGCGCGCGGCAAACAACAATGCATATCCGCCTGACCTTTCGCTGATCACAAAGGCGCGTCCGGACGGGTCAAACTACGTCTATTCGCTGCTTCAGGGCTATAATGAACCTGATCCCGAAGACGTGAAGAAATCGCCTGATTTCGAGACCCCCTCGGGCCTCTATTTCAATGAGTATTTCTATAACATCAACATCGCGATGCCGCCGCAGCTCTACCCCGATCTCATCACCTATGCTGATGGGACCGAGGCCACGCAGGAGCAGATGGCGCAGGACGTCGCTGCCTTCCTGACATGGACCGCAGAACCCTCGCTGGTTCAGCGCAAGCAGACCGGTTGGTTCGTGATTGGCTTCCTGCTGTTCGCGACGGGCCTCGCCTTCCTGTCTTACAAGCAAATCTGGGCAGGCAAGAAAAAGAAGAAAGCCTGATCGGACGCTTCAGCGCATCCTGAACTGAAATACCAGGCGCCCCGCCATCCTTTTTGGATGGTGGGGCGCTCATCCATTTGGCTTCGCATATTCGAGCCGCACCCGCAAAACTCTGCAATCCAGGGACCGCTGATGGCCACCGATCTCTCGCCCGAAGACCTCAAAGCGCTGGTGCGCACCGTCCCCGACTTCCCGCAACCCGGTATCCAGTTTCGCGATATTACCACCCTGATTGGCGATCCCTCAGGGCTCGCCTCCAGCGTCGCGCACCTCGCGAAGTTTGCCCGGCAGTGCGGCGCGCAAAAGATCGCCGGAATGGAAGCGCGCGGCTTTATCTTTGGTGCGGCTGTTGCGGTGCAGCTAGGCATAGGATTTGTTCCGGTGCGAAAGCCGGGCAAGATTCCAGTCGAGACCATCGGCGTCGATTATGATCTGGAATATGGCACTGACCGGTTGGAGATTGACCCCGCTGCGGTAAAGCCGGGGGAGAATGTTGTGATCGTCGATGACCTCATCGCGACCGGTGGTACGGCCATGGCCGCAGCACAATTGCTGCGCGATGCCGGGGCGAAGACTGACCATGCGCTATTTGTGATTGATCTGCCTGATCTTGGCGGGGCTGATATCTTGCGGCACGGCGGAGTGGGCGTGCAGGCGCTGATGCACTTTGACGGCGACTAGGCCCGTCTAACCTGCCACTGGCAAGCCATCAGTTCGGAACATATGTTTGCCCCACTCGCTTTGTTAGGCAAGGAACAAAGACAACTCTATGGAATCCCCCTCTCTTATGCTCGCCATGATCGGCGTCCTCGGTATCGGGGCGCAATGGCTGGCGTGGCGCACAGGTTGGCCAGCGATTGTCCTGATGCTGGCGGCGGGTTTTCTCGCTGGCCCCGTGGCGGAGGTTCTGGGCTACCGCCTGATTGATCCTGAAGCCGCCTTTGGACCTTTGCTTGAGCCGGCGATCAATATCGGCGTTGCGCTCATTCTGTTCGAAGGCGGGCTGAGCCTTGATCTGCGCGAATTGCGACATTCAGGCAGCGCGGTGTATCGGCTCGCTACGATCGGTGTGCTGGTCGGCTGGGCGCTGGGCACGGTGGCAGGGTTTTATATTGCGGGGCTCGTCTGGCCAGTTGCAGTGCTGTTTGGCGGCATCCTGATTGTCACAGGGCCAACGGTGGTGGTGCCGTTGTTGCGCCAGGCCAATGTGAAGACCCGCCCCAACGCAATCCTGAAATGGGAGGGCATCGTTAACGATCCCACCGGCGCGCTGTGTGCGGTGATCGCGTATGAGTATTTCCGCCGGGTGAAGGAATTCCCCGATGCATCGGTGGTTGATGTTGTTCCGCCGCTCATCATTGCTGCCCTGCTTGCCGGCCTCGTCGGATATGCCGCTGCGCGTCTGATCGGATATCTGTTTCCGCGCGGGGCCATTCCCGAATATCTCAAAGTGCCTGTGCTGTTCACCGCCGTCATCGGCATATTCGTGCTTACCAACGCAATCGAGCATGAGGCAGGCCTTGTCGCGGTGACCGTTATGGGCGTGACGCTCGCGAACAGGGACGTGTCGAGCATGCGATCGATCCATCCGTTCAAGGAAAACGTCGCAGTCCTGCTGGTCTCTGGCATTTTCATCCTGCTCGCTTCCAGCCTCTCCATCAGCGAGCTGGGCTATCTCAACCCGCTTGAACCCATCGGTATGCGCTTCCTGCTGTTTCTGCTGGTCGTGCTGTTCGTGGTGCGGCCTGTCACGGTTCTCGTCAGCCTGCTCGGATCAGGAGTGCCGATAAAGGAGCAATTGTTTGTCGCCTGGATCGCACCGCGCGGCATCGTCCTTGTGGCGATTTCAGGCTTGTTTGCGCTGCGCCTCGGCGATCTGGGCATTGAGGGCGGAGATTTGCTCATCGGCCTCAGCTTTGCCGTGGTAGTCGCCACAGTGATTGCGCACGGATTTTCGATCAATATCGTGGCCAAATGGCTGGATGTGAAAGGCACCTCGCGTCCCGGGCTGCTGATTGTCGGGTCAACCGCATGGACCATTGCGCTGGCCAAGGAGATGAAGGCGCTGAACGTTCCGATCATGATTGTCGATCCCAGCTGGCAACGGCTCAGCGCCGCACGGCGCGAAGGACTGCCGTTTTATCACGGGGAAATCCTGAACGAAGCCACCGAGCACAATCTGGATCTGTCGCCCTATCAGGTGCTGGTCGCCGCGACAGAGAACGAGGCTTACAACACGTTGGTCTGCAATGAATTTGCGCATGAGGTGGGCCGGGACATGGTCTATCAATTGGGCGAAAGCGCGGATGGCGAAGACAACAAACACGCTCTACCCCTTACATTGCGAGGGCGCGCCCTGTTTGAAAGCGGCTTTGGCGTGGATGAAGTGAACGCCCGTCAGAATGAAGGCTGGGTCTTTCGCAAAACCAAGCTTTCCGAAGAATTCGATTTCGAGAAGGCGCGCGAGAAACTCCCTGAAAGCGCCAATATGCTGATGCTGCTGCGCGGTAACGGCGCCTTGCGTTTCTTCACCCACGCTGCCCGGCCAGAGCCGCGCGCAGGCGACACTATCATCTCGTTTACCCCGCCGCAGATGAAGTCCGCAGAGGAGCGCGTCGCTGACAAGGCTGAAAAACGCGCCCCAAAGGCGCGTAGCCCTTCACTAAGTGGCTCGCCCCCACCCAAACCGGAAACAAACTGATCCAGACAAGAACAAGACTTCGCTTACGAGGCAATTATGAATACCCTTAAATCCCTTCTCCCCCTCACCAGCACTGTGGCCGTCGCACTGGCTCTGACCGGATGCAACGCCAATGCGCCGCAAGATCCTGAGGAAGGGGCACCTAAGCCCGACGCCAGCGCGACGCCTGAGCCTGAGCCGACGCAGACAGTATCGATCCTGCGTCCGGAGATCGAAAATCCTGATGGCAAGGGTTTTGCAGCGCCCATCGCCCCGCTTGAGCTGGTGATCAGCTTTCCGAAAGGCGGAGATGAGCTGGATGCCGAGGCAAGAAACGCGCTTCAAACCGTATTGGCTTCAGCCCAGCTTTCGCGCGGTGGCGATATCACCCTGCGGGCCCACAGTGACGCGAGTGGCAGTGATCGCGTAAACCTGCGTGTGTCCCAACAACGCGGCGAAGCGGTTCGTGCCTGGCTGATAGACAAGGGCGTTGCCGCAGACCGGATCGCCCTTATCGCGTTCGGCAGTCAGAATCCCGTGGAACCCAACGCCCTGCCAGACGGTGAACCCAACGATGCAGGACGCGCCGCCAATCGCCGCGTTGAAATCATTGTCGAAGGGGATCCCGCCGAAGCTGCGGAGCTGGATAAGCCCGAGCCGGCTTCAGCCGAGCCCGGATCAATCGAAGGTGGCGACTAGCTCAAGCACGCGCTCAGCCCATTCTGGGCGGCAGATCAGCAGATCGGGCAGATAAGTGTCGGCATTGTTATAGCGCAGCGGCGATCCGTCGATCCGCGAACAGTGCAGGCCGTGTGCCGCCGCAACCGCGACGGGTGCGCAGCTGTCCCATTCATATTGACCGCCCGAATGCAGGTAAATCTCGGCTTCGCCGCGCACGACTGCCATCGCTTTGGCTCCGGCGCTGCCCATGGCGACAAGCTCTCCCTTGAGAGCTTCGCAGACCGCAACGGCCTCCTTTGCAGGGCGGGAGCGGCTGACGAGAAAGCGCGGTGTTTCCGGAGCGTCGGGTAAAGCTGCGGTTTGATCGCTTCGCAAAACCAGTCCACTATCGAGCCCGGGAAGCGCGACCGCGCCCGTATGCGCCACCCCGTCAATCGCAAGGCCCACATGGACCGCCCAGTCGCTGCGCTGTTCGCCATATTCGCGTGTGCCATCGACAGGATCGACAATCCAGACGCGGCTTTGCGAACACCGTGCGGTGTCATCCTTTTCCTCTTCGGACAGGAGAGCGTCATCAGGACGCGCAGAACGGATCGCGTGGCACAGAAATTCGTTCGCGGTCGCATCACCCGCGCTGCCCAGCGCTTTTCCTTCAAACACGCCGCTCCCCTGCACATTGATGAGGATGCGCCCGGCGATTTCTGCCAGGTGGGCCGCCAGTTCAGCGTCTGTCATCGAAGCGTCCATTGCACCGTTCACTTAAGCGGCAGGATCTGGCTGATGATGTAATCCGCCGCTTCGGACGGGGTCATCGTCACCGTATTGACGGTGATTTCGGGCGATTGCGGCGGTTCATAAGGGCTGTCGATCCCGGTGAAGTTCTTGATCTCGCCCGCGCGCGCTTTCTTATAGAGGCCCTTCACATCGCGGGCTTCGGCAACGTCAAGCGGGGTATCGACGAAAACCTCGATAAACTCGGTATCGCCGATCATATCGCGCACCATCCGTCGCTCGGCGCGAAACGGGCTGATAAAGGCGGTGAGCACGATCAGGCCTGCATCCGTCATGAGCTTTGCGACTTCGCCGATGCGGCGGATATTCTCGATCCGGTCGGTCTCGGTAAAGCCAAGATCCTTGTTCAGACCCTGACGCACATTGTCCCCGTCCAGCAGGAAGGTGTGACGGTTCATCAAAGCGAGCTTTTGCTCGACCTCATTGGCGATGGTCGATTTACCTGAGCCCGAAAGTCCCGTGAACCAGAGGACGCGCGGTGTCTGGTTTTTCAACTGCGCATGGTCATCGCGGGTGATGGTTGTGGCTTGCCAGTGCACATTTTGCGCACGGCGAAGGCTGAAATCGATCATCCCAGCACCGATTGTGGCATTGGTGAACTTGTCGATCAGGATGAATCCGCCAAGCTGGCGACTGGTTGAATAGGGCTCAAAAGTGATCTGTCGGTCGGTCGAAAATTCGGCCACGCCGATGGAGTTCAGCTCCAGCGTTTTCGCCGCCAGGTGCTCCATGGAATTGACGTCGATCTCGTATTTGGGCGGCTGGACAGTCGCGGTGACCATCTGGGTGCCGATCTTGAGCCAGTAACCCCGCCCCGGTTTCAGCGCGGCCTCGTCCATCCATACAAAAGTGGCGCAGAACTGATCAGAGGCTTCGGGCGGATCGCCAGCGCTGGCAATCACATCGCCGCGGCTGCAATCAACCTCGTTTTCCAGTGTGATAGTGACGGACTGGCCTGCAACGGCCTCGTCCAGATCGCCGTCAAAGGTGGAGATCGTTTTGACGGTGGTGGTCTTGCCCGCAGGCACAATGCGGACCGGATCGCCCGGTTTGATCGTACCGTCGGTTATCTGGCCAGCAAAACCGCGGAAATCCAGATTGGGCCGGTTCACCCATTGCACCGGCATGCGAAAGCTGCGTTCCTGCGCGGCGGTGTTCGCAAGCTCTACCGTTTCAAGATGCTCGATCAGCGCAGGACCGTCATACCAGGGCGTGTTCGCACTCGGAGCAGCTGTGATGTTGTCACCCTTGAACCCGGAAATCGGGATCGCGGTGAAGCTGTCGATTCCCACTTCGCTGGCAAAGGCGCGATAACCGGCAACAATCGCGTCGAACGTGGCCTGACTGTAATCAACGAGGTCCATCTTGTTCACCGCCAGCACCAGATGTTTGATGCCCAGCAGGTGCGTCAGATAGGAATGCCGCCGCGTCTGTTGCAAAATACCCTTGCGCGCATCGACCAGAATGATCGCAAGGTCCGCTGTCGATGCGCCGGTGACCATATTGCGGGTATATTGCTCATGCCCCGGCGTATCCGCGACGATGAATTTGCGCTTTTCAGTGGTGAAAAAGCGATATGCAACGTCGATGGTGATGCCCTGTTCACGCTCTGCGGCGAGGCCATCGACGAGGAGGGCAAAGTCGATTTCTCCCCCTTGCGTGCCGTGTTTCGCGCTGTCGATTTCGAGCGCTGCGAGCTGATCTTCAAAGATCATCTTGGAATCGTAAAGCAGTCGCCCGATCAAGGTCGATTTGCCATCATCCACGCTGCCGCATGTGATGAAGCGCAGCAGGCTTTTGTGCTGGTGCTGATCCAGATAGGCGTCAATATCCTCAGCGATGAGGGCGTCTGTCTGGAAGGAGGAATTCTGGTCGTCCATCAGAAATACCCCTCCTGCTTCTTGTCTTCCATGCTGGCTGATTGCCCCTTGTCGATCGCGCGGCCCTGACGCTCTGATCCGGTCGCCAGCAGCATTTCCTGAATGATGAGGTTCATATCGGTCGCATCGCTCTCGGTAGCGCCGGTCAGCGGGTAGCAACCCAGCGTGCGGAAGCGGACGGAGCGTTCGACCGGCTGCTCGCCATCCTCCAGACGAAAGCGGTCATCATCGACCACCAATAGCAGGCCATCCCGCTCCACCGTGGGGCGCTTTTGCGAAAGGTAAAGCGGCACAATATCGATCTTTTCCAGCGCGATATACTGCCAGATATCCAGCTCGGTCCAATTGGAGATCGGGAAGACGCGGATGCTTTCATCCTTGTTCTTCTTTGCGTTGTAGAGGTTCCATAATTCGGGGCGCTGGTTCTTCGGGTCCCAGCGGTGCGTGGCGGTGCGAAAGCTGAAGACACGCTCTTTCGCGCGCGCTTTTTCCTCATCCCGTCGCCCTCCACCAAACGCCGCGTCAAAGCCATATCTGGTCAACGTCTTCTTCAGGGGATCGGTCAGCTGGGCCTGAGAATACAGCGCGCTGCCGGTATCGAACGGATTGATGCCCTGTTCCTCGGCATCGTCATTCCGGGCGATGATCAACTCCAGCCCGTACTCTCTCACGGTCTTGTCACGGTGGTCCAGAAGCGCCTGAAAATCCCAGCCAGATGCCACGTGCAGCATCGGAAAGGGCGGCGGCGCGGGGTAAAACGCCTTGCGCGCCAGATGCAGCATCACGGACGAATCCTTGCCCACCGAATAGAGCATGACCGGGTTTTCGGCCTCGGCCATTACTTCGCGGAAAATGTGAATGCTCTCGGCTTCCAGCCGCTCGAGATGGGTGAGACTACGCATGTGTATGCAGCTAGCCTTTGCACTGCACAATGCAACTGTAGTTTTGCTATGGAGAGGGCAAGCCAACCGCGCGTTAGAGCCGTGGAAATGGAACGGGTGATGGAGCGGGTAAGGGGAATCGAACCCCTCTACACAGCTTGGAAGGCTGGTGCATTACCACTATGCTATACCCGCTCAAAGAAGCTCGCATCTGGCAGGCCGCGCTAATGCCACTGGGTGCGGGGCAGCGTCAATCCGAAAGTGGACCTTCCTGCGTTTTCTGGCTTCGCGGTCTTAGTTGCATTGCATGCAATGCCGATGCGACTGCTTTGCGCTTGGCTATGCGCGTGCGCTCATCCATATACGGCTTAGGCCAGCGGGGAGTCCGTTGGCTGACCATAGCAATCGAGGGAGTCTCGATATGTCCCAATCCAATGGGAATACCATCCGTGCCCAATCGGCACCTGCGGCGAAAGCCTTTTTCGGCGTCTTCATCGGGCGCTTTCAACCCCTTCACATCGGGCATGAATATGTCATCCGCGAAGCGCTGGAACGCGTCGACCGGCTGATTGTGCTCATCGGCAGCGCCAATGTTGCCCGTGATCCGCGCAACCCCTTCACCTATGAAGAGCGCGCGCGCATGCTGCGATCAGCCTTTGCCTATGAGCATTCACAGGGGCGGCTGATTGTCGAGCCTTTGGACGATCATCTCTATTCGGACACCGCATGGACGGCGCAGGTTCAGCGCCTTGTGCGGGGGCGAGTGCAGCAGATCGTGCTGGATGAGGGCAATGACGGGTTTTCCGCCAACGGCCTGGACGATTTCGATATCTCCCTCGCCGGGTTCGGGAAGGACAAAAGCTCATTCTATCTCAAACTGTTTCCTGAATGGGGTAGCATCCAGATTGACAGCCAGTTCGGCACGTTCAGCTCCAGCGACATTCGTAATCGGTATTTCAAACCGCTCAGTGATATTCCTGCGCAGGTGCTGTCGCCTGATGTGGTGAAGCAGCTGGAGGCGTTTCGGTTGACCGATGCGTTCAAGGCACTTCTGGCAGAGCGCGAATACCTCGACGCCTATCCGCAGGAATGGGGCACCGGCCCGTTTGTGACGGCAGATGCGGTTGTGCTGCAGGCGGGGCATATTCTGCTCGTGGAGCGTGGGCGCCTGCCGGGGAAAGGCTTGCTGGCGTTGCCCGGCGGCTTTGTTGGCTCAGATGAACGTATCCGGGACGCAGCGATCCGCGAATTGCGTGAGGAGACCGCGATTTCGGATGGCAAAGGGCAAATCCCGCCGGCGATGCTCTCAAGCTTTATCGAGGATAGCCGGACGCGGGTGTTTGATGCGCCGCAGCGATCCCTGCGCGGGCGGATCATCACCCATGCGTTTCTGTTCCGCCTCCCTGAACGGCGCAGTCTGGCGAGCGTAAAAGGCGGCGATGATGCCGCGCATGCGCGCTGGTATCGACTGGGCGAATTATCGCCCGAAATGCTGTTTGAGGACCACTGGTCGATCATCGAGGCGATGGCCGACCTGTAGACCACACAGGCTGCCGGGGAGTCCGGCGGTCAATTCCAACGATAATGTGAGGAGTTCACATCATGCTTGATGCAACACGCAATCCGCCGTTCAATCCGCTTTTGGCGACCGACAGCTATAAACACAGCCACTTTCTACAATACCCTCCAGAGGCCCGCGCGATCAGCGCCTATGGCGAAGCGCGGCCCAATCCGTTTTCGGATACGGTGTTGTTCTTCGGCTTGCAGCCGTTCCTGCTGGATTATCTCGACACCCCGGTCACGCAAGCCGACATAGAGGAAGCCGCCACCATCTGCGCCGCGCACGGCGTGCCGTTCAATCGCGCGGGCTGGGAGGCTATTGTCGATGATCACGGCGGGTTTCTGCCGCTTGAGATCAGCGCTCTGCCTGAAGGGACGCTGGCCCCGACGGGCGTGCCGCTGTTTCAGGTGATCAACACCGATGAGCGGATGGCGTGGCTGACCACGTTCATTGAGACCGCCCTGCTGCGCGCCGTGTGGTATCCGACCACGGTGGCAACGCTCAGCTGGAAATGCCGCGCGATCATTGCCGCAGGGCTGGCACGCACATCGGATGACCCGGCGGGTCAATTGCCGTTCAAGCTGCACGATTTTGGCGCGCGCGGTGTCTCCAGCGGGGAAAGCGCCGGACTGGGCGCCATGGCGCACCTGGTCAACTTCGCCGGAACGGACACGCTGGAAGGCATTATGGCCGCGCGCCGGTACTACGATGCGGATATGCCCGGCTTCTCCATCCCCGCCGCCGAGCACTCGACCATGACAAGCTGGGGCCGCGAGCGCGAAGAGGCCGCCTATGCCAACATGCTCGACGCGTTTGAGGGGGAAGGCGCGCCTGTGGCGGTCGTTTCCGACAGCTATGATCTGGACAATGCGGTCGAGAATATCTGGGGCGAGTCGCTCAAATCAGCGGTAGAAGGGCGCACAGGGACTCTGGTCGTGCGGCCCGATAGCGGCGATCCGGTTGAGACGCCTGCGCGTGTGCTCGCCAAGCTGTGGGATATCTTTGGCGGGACCACAAACGCGAAGGGCTACCGCGTGCTGAGCGATCGGGTGCGCGTCATTCAGGGCGACGGGATGAATGTCGAAAGCATCGCGCGGCTGGTGGACCGCGTGGTCGCAGAAGGCTTTGCAATAGACAACATCGCGTTCGGCATGGGCGGCGGGCTGCTACAATCGGTGACGCGCGACACGCTGCGGTTTGCGATGAAGGCGAACGCGATGCGCGACGATTCAGGTGTGTGGCACGATGTATCCAAAACCCCCGCGACCGATCCCGCAAAGGCGAGCAAAGCCGGGCGTCAGGCAGTTGTCATGCAAGACGGCACGATGGCGGCGCGGCGGCTGGACGAGGTGGAGGAGAGCCAAAACCTGCTCAAACCCGTGTGGCGCGATGGAAAGCTGGTGCGGCGCTTTACCTTTGACGAAGTGCGGGAGCGGGCCAACCCCTAACCAACCCCCATATTGTCAATCAGGCGGGTGCCTCCGATCCGGGCTGCCACCAGCAACCGGGCCGGGGCGCCCGCCAATTCATTGAGCGGAGCGAGTGAGGTGGCATCGGCCAACACCGCGTAATCGACACTGGCAAAACCCGCTGTCATCAGCTGCTCTTTTAGCGCTGACAGCGCTGCGCTCACCTCGCCTCCGCCCTCAATCCCCGCAATCGCGGCCTTCATCGCGCGGGGCAAGGTGGCAGCAGCGGCCCGGTCGTCTTCTGACAAGTAACGATTGCGGCTCGACATCGCCAATCCATCAGCCTCGCGCACGGTCGGCACGCCGATGATCTGATGCACATGCGGGCGGGTCAGGTCGAGATCGCGCGCCATCGTGCGAATTACGGCGAGTTGCTGGAAATCCTTCTCCCCGAAAAAGGCCATGTCGGGCTGAACCTGATTGAACAGCTTGCACACCACAGTGGCGACCCCGTCAAAATGGCCCGGACGATCCGCGCCGCACAGCTCCTCGCTGACGCCGGTAACGCTGATCGAGCTGGCAAAGCCCCGAGGGTACATCACTTCGACGCCCGGTGCCCACAACAGCGCGCATCCTTCCGCTTCGAGCATGGCGGCGTCAGCTTCCAACTGGCGCGGATAGGCGTCCAGATCCTCGTTCGGGCCAAATTGCGTCGGGTTCACAAAGATCGAGGCAACCACGTGATCGCAGGCTTCTCGCGCGCGCCGGATCAGGGTCAGATGGCCTTCATGTAACGCGCCCATGGTCGGCACGAGGCCCACCGTGCCACCTCCCGCCCTGTCGCCATTTCCCCGCAACTTTCCCACTGATTTGCGCAGCGCGTCCAACGTGTTTGTGGTTTGCACCTTACTCAGCCCTTTACCTTTGTCCCGCCCCGACACTAGACAACACTCGCCACTCGTCACAAGCTTGGTGAAATCCCCGGCTTTGACCAGAGTCGGCCACGGAGCCTTTAGTCCCCACGTCGAGGGGCCCAATGTTGTACAGGAAAACGTCAAGCGAATGAGCGATAAAGCCGCCCGGAAAGGTGTCTCAAAGCAGGCTGCCCACCAAGTGGCAAAAGCGCCTGCCGAAATGTCTGCTCAAAGGCCTGCTCAAAGCGCCGTTGTGTCACCTGACAGGCCCGCGCACCGGATCGTGTTCGCGAATGAGAAGGGCGGCACTGGCAAATCCACCACGGCGGTGCATGTCGCGGTTGCGCTGTCCTATCTGGGCGCGCGCGTGACGATGCTGGACCTTGATCCGCGCCAGCGCACTACGTTTCGCTATCTGGAAAACCGGGTGACGACGATGACAAAGCGCAAGCTGGACCTGCCCACGCCCGCAGCCGAAGTGTTCAAGGGTCGCAGTCCCGAGGCTCTGCTGCTTGCGATGAACCGGTTGGAAAAAGACACCGATTTCCTGATCATCGACAATCCGGGGCGCGATGATCCCTTTGCCCGGGCTGCGGTTGAAAACGCCGATACGCTGGTCACGCCGCTCAATGACAGTTTCGTCGATTTCGATCTGATCGGGCAGGTCGACGGGGAGACCTTCAAGGTCAAGAAGCTTTCCTTTTTTGCAGAGCTGATCTGGGAGGCGCGCCTGAAACGCAGCCGCCAGACAATCGAAGGCCAGCGACCGGAAATGGACTGGATCGTCGTGCGCAACCGCACCGGTTATGTCGAAGCGCGCAATCAGGGCCGCCTTGAAAGGGCGCTGAAAGACATGTCGCAGCGTGTCGGTTTTCGCGCGGTCAAAGGCCTGTCGGAGCGCGTGATTTATCGTGAGTTGTTTCCGTCCGGCCTGACGCTGCTCGACAAGGGGCATCTGGGTGAACTCGGCACCAGCCATCTGGTCGCACGGCAGGAATTGAGAGCGCTGATCAAAGCGTTGAATCTGCCCGATTTTGTGAAATCCACTCCGCCACCCCGCTCTTCGATGGAGCCAGCGTGAATTTATGCTAAAATATGCGATATTGCTGGCGGTCGTGTGCATCGTCTTTCGTTGGGTGCTGGGCAAATGGCCCTGGCAACTGCTCGGCTCCCCACCCACACGCGCTCAGGCGATCTTCGAGGCGCGCAAGCTTTTGGGTGTGGAGGAAGGTGCCAGTCGCGAACAGATCAAGCTTGCGCATAAACGCCTGATCAGCATGGTGCACCCCGATCGCGGCGGGACCAGCGCGGCGGTGCATGAGGCGAATGATGCGCGCGATCTGTTGCTGGCGGAATTGCCTCATCCCGGGGCCAGAAACAGTGTGGGGCAGAACGACCGGGCCGATGACCCGGACGATACGTCTGTGTGAGCGGCATGCCCGATGATCGAATCTGTCCAGCGATCGAAAGATTGACACAAAAGCGCTCCAATCCCATCGCATAGGGTAAAGGCAATGTGGGCATGGCAGGTGTCGCTTCAAAAGGCCCGATTCACGCTTTCGAGACCATAATCGTTCAGGATACAGAGCCAGTATGATGCATCATTTCGACCCCACCATCCTGCGGGAATACGACATTCGCGGCATTATCGGAGAGACGCTGGGCGCGGATGATGCCCGCGCGATCGGTCGCAGTTTCGGGAGCATGTTGCGTCGATCGGCCACAGGGTCTGGCGGCGAAGAAGCCGCATCGGGCACGAAGACGGTTGCAGTCGGATATGATGGCCGCGTCAGTTCACCAATGCTGGAACATGCGCTGGTCGAGGGGTTGCATTCCGCGGGATGCAACGTCGTGCGCATCGGCATGGGGGCGACACCGATGCTGTATTATGCGGAGGCGTCAACCGAAGATATAGACGGCGGCATTCAGATAACTGGCAGCCACAATCCCCCCAATTATAATGGCTTCAAGATGGTATTTGAAGGGCGACCCTTCTTCGGGAGCGACATCCAGAAGCTCGGGGCAGTCGCCGCTGCGGGGGACTGGACCGACGGAGTCGGAGCGGTCAGCGAGCGCGACATCCTGAGCGAGTATGTCGAGCGTCTGCTCGAAGGTCTCGCCGGCATCGAAGGGGGCGCTCTCGACAATCTCAAAGTGGGGTGGGACGCGGGCAACGGGGCCGCTGGCCCCGCTCTCGAGGCTCTCGCTGCGCGGTTGCCGGGGGAGCATCATCTGCTGTTTACTGACGTTGACGGGCATTTTCCAAACCACCATCCTGATCCAACTGTGGAGGCCAACCTCGCCGATCTGCGCGCTCTCGTCGCGGAGAAGAAACTCGACTTTGGAGTGGCTTTTGATGGCGATGGCGACCGTATCGGCGCCATTGATGGCGAAGGCCGGGTGATCTGGGGCGATCAATTGCTGATGATCTATGCCGAGGATTTGCTGAAGACCCGTCCGAACTCCACGATTATCGCCGATGTGAAGGCCAGCCGTGCGCTGTTTGACCATGTCGCGGCGCTGGGCGGAAAGCCGCTGATGTGGAAGACAGGCCACTCGCTGATTAAGTCCAAAATGAAGGAAACAGGCTCGCCGCTGGCGGGCGAG
>JGI12210J13797_11358648_pt1 | contig 46324 bp, 49 predicted proteins | sample ElkSlonscriptome_3_FD_13797 | JGI IMG/M metagenome (IMG submission 13797) | reverse complement strand
CTTGGCGCACGGGGATGTCCAGCCGAGTGACCAGCCTGCGGACCTCCTCCAGCTTGGTCGCCGTGTCTTGTACGAGCAGCGTGTTGGTGCGATCGTCGACAGTCACGCTGCCGCGGTCGGGCGTCATCAGGTTGTTTTCTTCAGATTTCAACAGTGAGGCGAGCTTCGCCGCCTTGGCATAGTTGACCTGAATGAACTCCGAGCGCAGCGGCGCCAGTTCTTCGATCTGAATCTTGGACTCCAACTCGAGTTGCTCTTGCGCCGCGATCTCCTGCGTCGGCGCGACCATGATGACGTTGCCGGTCTGGCGCATCGACAAGCCCTTGGTCTTCAGGATGATGTCCAGCGCTTGATCCCAGGGTACGTTCTTCAGGCGAAGCGTGATATTGCCTCGTACCGTATCGCTCGCGACTAGGTTCAAGCCGGTGAAGTCCGCCAGCAACTGCAGAACCGCGCGTACCTCAATATCTTGAAAATTCAGAGAAAGGCGATCACCGCTATAAACGATCCTATCGCGCTCTAGTTGCTGCTTCTCCGCAGGCGTCAGGGCGCGAAACTCAAGCGTGAAAATGTTATCAGTCTGGTAGGCGAGATATTCGAATTCCTCGGTCGTCTTGATGTCGACCTTGACGTCACCGCCGATGGCGCGCGACTCCACCGCGGTCACGGGCGTCGCGAAGTCGACCACATCAAGCCGCCGGAACAGGCGCTGAGGCAATTGTGTATTGGCAATATCGACCACGACGTCACGCCCTTCCTCACGAACACTGACGGCGGTATCAGACGATGGCAATGTGATCACCACCCGCCCCTCGCCGTCGGCACCGCGGCGAAAGTCGATGTTTTTGACCGAACCTCTCGGTGCCTGCCGCGTGGCCGCTCGACTCCGGCTCGCGGGCGTAGCCCCAGGGCCCGAAGCCTGCGCGGGCGGCTGCCGCGGGATCGGCGCCGATCGCTCAGGATTCAGCGCAATGGTAACGCGATTGCCCCTCGTCGTCAGTTCATAAGGCACGGAGTCGTTGAGATTGATGACAACACGGGTGCGGTCGCTCGCCTCAATGGCAACCAGACTGTGGGCAACGCCAAGCCCGATATTCATTTGCTTCCTGTCCAGGCCGCTTGTTGCGCCGGGGAAATCAATGGCGATCCGCGCCGGATTTTCGGTGGCAAAGTCGGTCGCCGCCGGTGCCGCGCCCGAAAAAACCAAATCGATCTCGACTTGATTGCCAGGCAGCGACGCGAACTGGACGTCTTCAAGCACGGCTGCGGCGACGGTAGCCGGCAACAACAGCCACATCCCGGTCACAGCGAGCAGAACGGCTACCCGCGGGGCAAGCGCAAACCGTTGTTGCAGGTGCAAAGCTCGGTCCCGATGAGACGGGACGCAATGAGACGAGACTGCAAACATCATTGGACTCCTCGTTGTATCGTCTCCATAGCGGCTACTGCTTGAGCGCGATTGAAGATTCGCGCTCGCGCCAAATGCCGGGACCATCGGTGACGATCTCGGTGAGTTGAATGCCTTCCGGGCTGATGCGCGTGATCTGGCCGTTTTGCTGTCCCAGATAGTTACCGACGCGCACGCGATGCAAGATCCCGTCGGGCGTCACCACCAAGCCCCAACGCGTTTCGTTCTGCTCTAGGGTGCCGACCATCCGCAATGAATCGAGCGAGAACTGCTCCAGTTCTTCCTTGCGCCGCAGCGGGTCCGGCGCAATCCCGTCACTCTGCCGCGGCATCGCCGCCTGCGCCGTGCGGTCGTCCATGGCGAACGGATTGCGGCGATTGCCCGGATCGTAGACGTAGGTATCGACCTGTGGGATTTCCGGCAGCGGCTCCAGCGGACCGGGGGGTCGTTGCTTAACCTTCTCGACATAATCTTTGAGCTCATCCGTCCCGGACCCGCCGCAGCCGGACATCGACAAACTCATCAACACGACCGTCAACAGGTTAGACGGGCCGAAAGGCAGAGCGCGCCGCGGCGCGGCCCTCAGTGCAGGAACGCGGCGCACGGAAACACTCGGCCCGGCCATCATTGCCCCGCGGTCTCATCCAGGTAACGATAGGTCTTCACCGTGGCTTCCATGGACAAGCGCTGCCCCGGTGCGCCATCGGCACCGCTTGGCGAGGCAATCTTGACGTCGTGAATCGTGACGATTCGCGGCAACGCCGCAAGACCACTGATGAAGCGTCCGAACTCGTGGTACTGTCCATTGACCCGCATGCGGATCGGCAATTCCGCATAGAAGTCTCGATCTTGCTCTCCGGCGGGCTGAAACAGCTCGAACTCCAGCCCGGCCGCCAGGCCAGTCTGCGAGACATCGACCAACAACGCCGCGACCTCGGTCTGGTCGGGCAATTGCCGCAGCATGGCGCCAAACGACTCGCGCATCTCCACCAGTTGCTGCTGATAAGCTTCAAGGTTGGCTGCCTTGTCCTGCTTCTCCTCAAACGACGCGCGCAACTCCACTTCTTCGGTTGCGGCAGCGTCAAGCCGCACCAATTGCTCCTTGACGATGAAATAGTACCAGGCAAAACCGACCGCCGCGCACAGCAAGACGATGACCAGCGCCTTGGCAAACACCGGCCATGCGCCGATGTTGCTAAGCTCGAGTTCGTTGAGATCACTGAGCTCCATAATTCAGCATGACTATCAATCTAGGCTTCAATCGTCGCATCAAGATCTCGCCTGGGACTCGGCATCGGCCAGGCGCTGCTGGGTAAATGCAAGCCGAAAATGGCTTAGGCCGGTCCCCGTTTGATCCTTGTTCTCGATCACCAACAGCCGCGGATTGCCGATCCAAGGCGACGCCTGGATGTTGCGCATGAAGGCGGATACCCGCGCGTTGGATTGTGCCCGCCCTTCCACCTCGACGCGTTTCCCCGCCTGGGTTACCCGGGTCACGAACACGCCCTCGGGAATAGACACCACCAGCTCGTCGAACAGATGGACGATCTCCGGGCGACTCTCTTGCAGTTGTTGAATGACGTTCATCCGCGCAAGCAGGCCAGCCTTAGTCTCCTCCAGCTTCTCGATCTGCTTGATGCGCACGTTTAGCTTGGAGATCTCTGTTTGCAGCAGCGTGTTACGATCTATTTGGTGGTCGATCATACCCTCAATATGAAAGCGCACGCCGAATCCCGCGAGTACGACAAGCCCGACGGCCACGCCGGTCGCGATGGCGAACTCCCGCTGACGGCGACGGCGCTCAGCATCGCGCCACGGCAGTAAGTTGATTCTTGCCATGACAGACGGGCGTCAATCGAAAGAACGCAGCGCGAGCCCAGTTGCGATCATCATAGATGGCGCAGCTCGGTCGATGCCTTCAGGATCAATCCCTGGCGCCACCCCCATGGGTGCAAATGGGTTAGCAATGGAAACCGGAAAACCGAGCCGCTCTTCCACAAGCTCCTCGATATGCGCAATCCTGGCCGCTCCGCCAGCAAGAATGACCTGGTCGGTCCGGTTGAAGGCGCTCGCGGAGTAGAAAAACTGTAACGCACGCGCGATCTGCTGCGCCAGCGCCTCTTTGAAAGGACCAAGCACTTCGGTCTCGAAGTTTTCGGGCAAGGTACCGCCGTCAAGTTTCTCCAGCGCATCCGATCTAGTCATCCCATAACGGCGCTGGATCTCGTCGAGCAACTGATTACCGCCGAAGTTCTGCTCCCTGGTATAGACGGTCTTGCCGTCATGCAGCACGTGTAGCGTGGTCGTGGTCGCGCCAACGTCCGCCACGGCGACGGTCTGATCGTGGCGCTCGTCGTCGAACCGGCCGAGCAGCAACGTGCAGGCGTTCTCCATCGCATATGCCTCAACATCGACGATGGCGGCCGTGAGGCCCGCGATCTCCAGAGCGGCGACACGGTCATCGACATTCTCCCGCCGTGATGCCGCGAGCAGCACATCAACCATTTCGACATTGCCGACAGTCGGCCCAAGCACGTCGAAGTCGATATTGACCTCTTCAAGCGGGTAAGGGATGTATTGATCGGCCTCAAGCTGGATCTGCGTTTCCATCTCGGCATCGGACAGCGACGCCGCCATGGCGATGACCTTGGTGATGACCGCGGACCCAGAGACCGCGACCGCGGCGCGCTTTGCCTTGGAGCCGGACTTAAACAAGGCACGCTGGATGCTTTGCCCGACCGCGTCAATATCGGATATCTTCTTTTCGACCACGGCGGTCGGCGGCAGGGACTCGACGGCGAAGGCGTCGACACGGTAGAGTTCGGCAGCCGTACCGGCCGTCTGGCTTAGCTCAATCAGCTTGACAGAGGTCGAGCTGATATCGAGCCCTATAAGCTGCTTTGGTTGTCGGCCAAAACTAAACATAGTCGCCGCAGGAAGTTCGACCTTATACTTGAAATATCTGGTTCAGATAAGGTTTTAACCATATCATAGATAAACCATTTGCAAGCCTTTAATCGTAGAAAAAGCGACCCAGGTCAAGGTAGGTTCGCAGCACGGAAGGAAGCGTTACCAAGCATGCGGAGGATATCGTCGACCCTCTGCCGCTATCCATAACGCCTAGAACGCCCGCTAATGCTAACGCTACCACAGTTAGCGCTACCTAAGCATGCAATTCGCAGCCCAGCCGTCAGGACCAGCGGCAGCAGCCATCGAACAAGGGATCGGACACCGACGGGCAGCGCCTAGGCGACTCCATCAGCACGTCACTCGATCATAGAGAACGACCATGCCAAGGCGCATAGGACAAAAGCACGGCTCCGGCAATCAGGCGCGCAGGGCCAAACGCCAAATCGTCGAGACCGGCAGCTTCGGCGACGCGGAACGCCGCAAGTGCGCAGCACAAAGGCAACGGCTCGCTTACGAATCCGCTCGGATACTGTCAGAGCAGGGCGATGGCGAGTTCAGCCGCGCTCGCCGCAAGGCGGCCACGCGCACGGGTATCAGCGACAAACGCTGCTGGCCCGACAATGAAGAGATTCAACAGGCGCTGCTGTTACAACAGCGCTTGTTTCATGCCAACGAACAGGTCGATGTCTTAAAAAAACTCCGTCAATGGGCGCTCGACGCAATGCGTGAGTTCTCGGCGTTTGATCCAAGACTGGTCGGACAAACGGCCGACGGCGCCGCCCGGCGCGAGCATGGCGTGCGGTTGCAACTCTTCGCCGATGGCCCGGAGGAGATTGCTCTTCGACTGCTTGACCGCGGCATCCCTTGGCAACAACGCGACGACCAGTTCCGCTACGCAGGCGGCACCAGCCAAACCCATCCGGTATTCGAGTTCATCGCCGGCGACATCCCGGTTGAGCTGATCGTACTACCGCACCAAGCCCGACGCAATCCGCCGTTGAGCCCGGTTTCCGAGCGACCGGAACGCGGCATCGGCGTCGCTGAACTGAGCCGGCTGATCGCGGCAGCGCGTTGAATCCAAAGCCCGATCGCCTGATAGCGCTAACGGACACATCTGAGCACGCCCCTTAACGCTTGGAGATCGGCAAATAATCTCGCTACATCGGGCCGCTATAGATCTGGCGCGGGCGTTCAAGACGGTTGTCCGGATCGGCCATCATTTCAGTCCAGCGCGACATCCAGCCCAGCATGCGGGCCACCGCGAACATGACCATGCTGCGCGGGATGCCCGACGCACTGTAGATCATGCCAGAGTAGCAATCGACGCTCAGATACAGTCTGCGCTCGATCACCGACCATATTTGCGGCGAAATTTGTCGACTCGACCACCTGTGTCAATGATTTTCTGCTTGCCGGTATAGAACGGGTGGCAAGCGGAACAGACCTCGACGTGCAAATTTTCCCCCATCGTTGAGCGTGTCGTAAATTCATTACCGCAACTGCACACCACCTTGATGTCGCTGTAGTCGGGATGGATTCCCTCTTTCATCGCTAGACCCTCGTATGCCGCATGGACAAGAAAAACTGTTAGTCAACCGTAAATTTTAACCTTGAACACGCTCACTCGCAAGTCGCTATCCGAAGAGCATCTTAGATTTGCAGCGCCAAGTGGTCTGAGGCCTGGTCTTGCTAGAAACTAAGACCAATCGAACCGCTCGACCAGTAGGTTCAAAAAGCGCAACCCCAATTCGCTCGGGCGAATCACGCCCGCCTCCGCAACCAACAGACCGTCGTCGCGGGCCTGAGCCAACACCGCATCAAGGCACTGCAACGCCAGGCCGGTGTGATGCTCAAACAGCGTCGCCTCGACACCGTCAACCAGTCGCAGCACGTTGAGCGCGAATTCCAGCACCAAATCGTCGTTAGTCAGCCGAGACCGGCTGCCGACGCAGCCGTTGGCGCCCGAAGCCATCCCCATGTAGGCCTGTGGATGGCGCCGGCAGGTGCGCCGCTCTACGCGCCCACTCGCCTGATCGGTGTGCTTGCCATGTGCACCAGCGCCGATGCCGATATAGTCGCCGAAGCGCCAGTAGTTGAGATTATGCCGACAGCGATGCTCGGGGCGCGCGTAGGCGGAGACCTCGTAGCGTCGGTACCCCGCGGTGGCCAACAAGTCTATGCCCTGTTCCTGCATATCGCCGAGTTGGTCGTCGTCCGGCACCGGCGGCGGTCTGAGAGCAAACGCGGTGTTCGGCTCCAGCGTGAGTTGGTAGTAGGAAACATGCTCCGGTTGCAGATCGATCAACCGCGCGAGGTCCTCCCTCGCCTGAGCCATCGACTGCCGAGGCAGCCCGAACATCATGTCCAGGTTGATGTTGTCGAAGCCCGCCCTAAGCGCCGCGGCATGGGCCGCGAGCGCCTGAGCGGGATCATGAATGCGGCCAAGCGCTCCCAGGTGGGGCGCCGACAGCGATTGGAAGCCGATGGACAGCCGGTTCACCCCGGCGCGCAGATAGGCATCGAAATGATCGGCGTCGACCGCGCCGGGGTTAGCCTCCAGCGTGATCTCAACGCCGCTTGCAAAACGACAGCGATGACGGATACCGTCGAGCAGCCGACCGATTGCCGCACCTGAGAACAGGCTCGGGGTGCCGCCGCCGATAAATACCGAGTGTAGCGACCGGTCGTCGTTCGACAGCCCGAGTTGCGCGTCGAGATCGGCAAGCAAGGCGTCCAAATAGCGTCGCTCCGGAATCTGCTGGCCCGCGGCATGGGAGTTAAAGTCGCAGTATGGGCATTTGCGCACACACCAGGGCAGGTGCACGTACAGCGAAAGGGGCGGCGGCCCGGCCGCGAAGCAGCGACCGCTACCGTCACCGCCACCCTCACCCTTCCGGCGTGATTTCGGGCTGACCAGGGGTCTAGCCTCAGGTCTGATCCCGCACCTGCAGATAGGCCAACTCGGAGATCGCGCTCCACTCCTTAGACTGTTTCAGGAATTTCTGATAAGAGGCATAGGTCTTTTGCGAGAAGGCATCCTTCTCGGCGATCTCGGCGACCACCTCGTTCGACAGCTCTCGCAGTTTGATGATCACGTCGTCTGGGAACTTGCGCAGATCGACACCCTGCTCGGTCAGCAGCGTTTGCAACGCAGCGGGATTACGTGCCGTGTATTCAGCAAGCATGTCCTGATTGACCACCTTGCAGGCATTCAGCACGATAGATTGTAGATCCGCTGGCAGCGCGTCGAATACCTGCTTGTTGATCATCGCCTCCAGCGTCGTGCCGGGCTCGTGCCAGCCTGGGTAATAGTAATACTTCGCCGCCTTGTACAGCCCGAAGGCGAGATCGTTGTAGGGCCCGATCCATTCGGTCGCGTCGATAGCGCCGGACTGCAACGATGTAAACAGCTCGCCACCTGGCAGGCTCACCGGTGTGCCGCCCGCGCGCTTGAGCACCTCGCCGCCGAGGCCCGGAATGCGCATTTTCAGTCCGGCCAAATCCTCGACCGAGTTGATCTCCTTGTTAAACCAACCGCCCATCTGCACGCCGGTGTTGCCGGCCGGCGCAGGCACCAGCCCGAATTCGCCATAGAGCTCAGCCCATAATTCCAGGCCGCCGCCATGGTAAAGCCAGCCGTTCATTTCCTGTGCGGTCATACCAAAGGGCACGGTGGCGAAGAACTGCGCCGCCTCGCTCTTGCCCTTCCAATAGTAGGCGGCCCCATGGCCCATCTCGGCCGTCCCCTGAGAGACGGCGTCGAACACCTCGAATGCCGGCACCAGTTCCTTGGCACCATAGACGGTTATCTCGATTCGACCAGCACTCATCTCGCCAATCAATTTGGCCAAGGTTTCGGCCCCAGTACCCAGGCCCGGAAAGTTCTTCGGCCAGGTGGTGACCATCTTCCATTTGTGTTCGGGTTTGGCTTCGGCGGTCTTGATTCCGGCGCCCAGTGCCACGGTGGCGGCCCCAGCGCCTGTCAGAAAGGCTCGGCGTTGCATGTTGAACTCCTCGTTGTGGTTGCGTGTCGCGGCGACCCATTGCATCGCTCCGCGGATCGACGTTGATTCGATCTAAACAGCCTGGGGTCTATCCGCTCGCGTGCGCGCTCAGTTGCGTCGCAGCAGGGAGATCATCCACGCCAGGGCCGCAATGAGCAAGGCCAATCGACTAAGGCTAATGGTCGATTCACGCTGATGGTCGACCTGGACGGATGGTCGATCAACGCGGATGGCGTGGCGTCCGCGCCATCCTCGAGCGCAGCGCGCGCCTGAACCTTAGCCGCTGCACCGCCGCGCTCAGCAGCGCGTTGACGATGACGGCGTTGATCGCAATGCCAAACGCGATGACGGCAAAGAACAGCAGGTCACGCACGGCGGCTCCGACCACCGAGTCGGTCGGCGCATAGAAGTCCAGCGCCAACAAACTCCAGGGCAATGCCGCCGCGCCGAGGAAAAACCCCTCGCGCTCAAAGCCCGCGGGCCAGAGGTTTAACACGCGTGAGAACACCAGTCCGGCCAGGAAGTACCAGAGCACGAGCAACAGGGTCAGTTGGAAAATACGCGCCGCAGCCACGGTGCTGTCACTTGTTCATGAGCTGGAAATACTTAGCCATCAACCTTGGCCCCAAACGGACGGTCGATGGTCAACCCGCCACCTCAAGCCGCGCGTAGGCCAAGACCAGCCATTTCGCCCCGGTCGACTCGAAATTGACCTGAATCCGGGCTCCGGCACCGGAGCCCTCGCTGTTCAACACAACCCCTGGACCGAATTTGGGGTGCACGACCTGCTGCCCGAGATGAAAACCGCCGACCGATGCGCCACGACCGAACCCTTGACCTGATCCGTCGTCGGCGGACGCGCCCGACCTCGGCGCCACCGAACCGGCCCCGCGCCGTGACACACCGCCGCCACGCACCTCCTCAATGAGTTCCGGCGGCACCTCGCGCAGGAACCGCGACGGCATTGGATACTCCTCTCGGCCGTGCAGCCGGCGCGACTCGGCGTGGGTCAGATAGAGTTGTTGGCGCGCGCGGGTCACGCCGACATAGCAGAGCCTGCGCTCCTCCTCCAGCCGGGCCGGGTCGTCGGCGGACATACTGTGTGGAAACAGTCCTTCCTCGACCCCGGTGATGAAGACCGTATGAAACTCCAGCCCCTTGGCACTATGCATTGTCATCAACTGCACGCTGTCCTCGGCGCCGTCGGCCTGAGCATCGCCGGCCTCTAACGCGGCGTGGGCCAGGAAGCTGGCCAGCAGATCGCCTTCATCGTCCGCGGCCTCGGCGGCGAAGCGGCGCGCCGCTTCCACCAACTGCTCCAAGTTCTCGATGCGGTCGACGCCCTTGCCGTCCTTGCTTTTCTCGTAGTGAGCAGGCAGTCCGCTGGACTCGATCACGCTCTGGAACAGGTCCGGCAGCTCGGTTTCATCGCCCTGTTCCAAGCCTCGAATCAGGTCCAAAAAATGGCTCAGCGCACCGGTGGCACGCGCCGGCAGCATCGGCGTGGAAACCGCCATCCGCGCCGCCTGCCATAGCGAACTGCCCGCCTCGCGGGCTTGCTGGCGCAACAGATCGACCGTGCGCGGACCGATGCCGCGGGTCGGCAGGTTGACGATACGCTCGAATGCGGCATCGTCATTGGGATTCGCGACCAGTCGCAGATAGCCCAGGGTGTCCTTGATCTCGACGCGCTCGAAGAAGCGCTGCCCGCCATAGACGCGATATGGCAGGCCGGCCTGGATCAGGGACTCTTCAAACAGACGCGATTGCGCCGTGGTGCGATACAGGATGGCGCAGTCCGAGCGACACAGGCCCTCGTCCTGGCAAAAACGGCGGATACGCTCGACGACGAAACGCGCCTCGTCCACCTCATTGAATGCGGCATAGCGGCGGATTGGCTCACCAGCACTGTCGGCGGTCCAAAGATTCTTACCCAGGCGTGTCGGATTGTTTGCGATCAGCGCGTTAGCGGCACCGAGGATATTGCCTGTGGAGCGGTAATTTTGCTCCAGGCGCAGGACCTTAGTGTTGGGATAGTCGCGCCCGAAGCTCTGGATGTTCTCAACCCGCGCGCCACGCCAGCCGTAGATGGACTGATCATCGTCACCGACCAGAAACAGATTGTCGTCGTCGCCGGCCAGCAGGCGCAGCCAGGCGTACTGTATAGCGTTGGTGTCTTGAAACTCGTCGACCAGGATGTGCGCGAAGCGCTCGCGATAGTGGTGCAGCAGGTCGGGACGGTCGCGCAGGACCTCGTGCGCGCGCAGCAGCAACTCGGCAAAGTCCACGGCCCCACCGCGCTCGCAGGTCTGTTGGTAGGAACGATACAGCTCGACCATCTGATGTTGGTAGAAATCGCCTCCGCTATCGAGATGCTCCGGCCGGCGGCCCTCGTCCTTTTGCTTGTTGATAAAGCTCTGCACCTGCCGCGGTGGCCAGCGCGCCTCGTCTAGCTGCAGCGACTTGAGCAGACGTTTGATGGCTCGCAGCTGGTCATCCGAATCAAGGATCTGAAACTGCTGCGGCAGATGGGCATCCTTCCAGTGCGCGCGCAAAAAACGGTGCGCGAGCCCATGGAAGGTCCCCACCCACATGCCACCGACTGGTGTTTGCAGCATCTCCTCGATGCGCATGCGCATCTCGCGCGCGGCCTTGTTGGTGAAGGTCACCGCCAGCAGCGACCAGGGCCGCGCCTGTTCGACCTGGATCAGCCAGGCGATGCGGTGCACCAGCACGCGGGTCTTGCCAGAGCCGGCACCAGCCAGCACGAGCCGATTGCCAGACTCGGCGGTCACCGCCTCGCGCTGGGCGTCGTTGAGAGAATCTAGAATGTGAGAAACGTCCATGCGCGGATTGTACCGGTTGTTGACCGAATCGCGTTGTCCGCATCAGACGCGTTCTTCCCGGCATAGGCGCGATCCACAATGGGCGAGTCCAGCCACTCGATCAGGGTTGCGTTGCCCTTCCCTAAGGTGTTTGCTCTCGTTGGTCATGCCCCTCGCTCACCCTTCCACGCACACCACCTGCTTGAGGGTATGCACCACATCGACCAGGTCCGCCGGATCGCGCCCTTGCGGGTGCCCCAGAGGTTGGCACCATAGTGGTTCTGACGATCGACATAGTTGTGATGACGGTTGACCACCGCATCGGTGATCGAGAAGGCCGGCAGATGCCGGGCGAGCGCGGCCAGTACCAGGCGCATCATCTGCTCGCGATTCTCGCGCGCAGAGGTCTGCACCCAAGAGACGGCGGCCACCTAGTCATCGAAATGCTCGGTCCCCTCGGGCAGATACGCGAGATCCCGATCGGGGACCTGGATCATCCAGCGTTCCATGTCGCGCCGGGCAAGCTGCCGATGGTGGCGCCGATGCCGGCATGTACATCGGGCATCGCGGCGACAGGCATGCGTAGAGGTTTCGGGCTTGAACGCCTGGAAGATGTCATCCTCCTCGTTTGCGAAATCGAGTATGAAGGTGCGCGACTTACCTGGCGCCGTACGATTGAGCCGCGAGAGGGTCTGCACCGCCTGCACACCGGCCAGCCGCTTGACCACATACAGAGTCCGCAGCAAGGCTTTGAGCGCCGTCGCGGTCTCGCCGCTCTGGGACGAGTGCGCCTCGTCGATCTTCTCGACCACGCCGGTCTATCGGGCGACGGGATTTGCGCGCTGCCGACCGGCTTGATAATCCCGGCGTGAAAATCAAGACCGTCCTCGCGATCACTCGGCGCGCGTGCCGTCGACCGGTCGCCAGGTCGTCTCGTCGCGCTCGACCTCGTAGCTGGCCCAGCGCGCAAAATCGCTGCGGCGCATGGTACCGCTGGTGCGTCGGTCGGCCCCGGCAACGCCGCGGTAGATCAGCAGATCCTGCGCTGCGTCATCGGGGGCATCGACAATGCAGCGTACCGCCCATTCGGCGCCGAAGCGTCCGTTGCTGTAGCAACGTCCGGGTTGGATCCGCGCCAGCGGTTCGCGGTTTTTGATCGCGTGGCGTGCGGCGAGGTCGTAGATGTGCACTAGGTCGTTCTCCGAGACGTCGATGAATGAGTCGATCTCCGAGAGGGCGTAGACCAGATCGGAATGCGCCAGCGTCGAGGTAGGCCCGGCATACGGCGGCGTCCGCACGCTGCCGGCGTCAGGTGCGGCGGCGGCGCTCTGCGCCAATGCGGCCGGATAACGTCGCCAGCGAAAGGGGTAATTAAAGATGACCCCGGCGCCAAGCAGTAAAACCACGTTTTCCGCCACCGGCGTTAACACATAGCCATAACCCAGTGCCTGTATGGCCGGTCCGCCGATGACCGCCGCCAGCGCCGTGGCGCCGCCGGGCGGGTGCAGGCAGCGGGCGTAGTGCATGGCGAGGATCGCAACACCGACCGCGACCGGTCCCGCAACCATGACCGGCTCTACGAGCCATGCAACGCTGACACCGACAACGGCGGAGATTAGGTGCCCGCCAAGCACGGGCCAGGGCTGAGACAGCGCGCCATGGGGCGCAGCGAACACCAGCACGGCGGAGGCGCCGATCGAGGCGACCACCAGCGCGCTGCCGGGGCCGAAGGCGTGGAGCGATGTTGTAAACACCAAGCCGATCCCGAACAGCCCACCGAGCATAGACAGCCAGCGTTCATGATGGCTGGTGGGGTGCTGCTCGATGCCGAGCAATGCTTGCAGGCGCTTTGTTTTCAACATGGAGGCGGTAGCGGGTGGTGTTTGTTTAAGGTCGTTGTCCCTGCAACCGAGTCCTCTTGTGTTCTGCGTCATTATCCCCCTCTTTTGCAGCCATTCCGCGTTCGATGGCTGTCGGCGGAAGGCTTTGGCCCTCCAGCGCCAACAGTGGTTTAGACCGGACCCAAAAAGCAGGACTCAGGGCAGCTTTTCGGGTCCGCGTTGACGGCATTGTTAGCCTCATCTTGAACGGATACGGGAAGAAAATTCAAGCGGCTCTGCAAGCCCTCGGCGGCGTCATGATGCGAGGCTAGCGAGGGCTGGTCAAGGCTCAAGCGGCTCAAGCGAACCTGGTACGAACCGCTCTGACGCGTCGGAGCGCGCTTCGGCGGGGTTTGGGAGGAGATTTGAGGCGCGGTGGGCAGGCGTGAGAAGCGGCGGGGAGAAAGCGCAAGGATTGCCGAATTTCACCGACATCCTCGACCGGCTTGCGTGGGCTCTGTGGCGGTTGATAGCGACCAGCGCCCTGGTGCCTTTGCACCAATTGACGGAGGCTCGACTCGCATGATGTGGCGCGGGGCCGAGGATGACTGGCGATGGACCGGAGTGGGTGCGCGAATTGCTTCTACACCGCGCAGCCGTCCCGAGGGAGATTCGTCCCGCGGGGCAATCGATAGACGGTTCACTCCATCTCTAAGCGAATCTAGCCATGTCAAAACGCGAGCTAAGTACGAGGCTTTCCCGCGAGGAAGCGCACGAGGTATCGAAGCGCCAGGGACTGCGGTCGCTGCAGGTTTTTGAGGTCGTGCGGCAGGAAGGCATGGAGGAACTGTCGCGCCCGGTCCGATCATTGTTCTGGTCCGGCATCGCCGCCGGCCTTGCGCTCAGTCTTTCGGTCTATTGCAAGGCGTTCTTGCACCATGCCTTGTCGGAGAATTCAAACCGCTTAATGCTGGAGAGCCTTGGTTACAGTGTTGGTTTCGTCATCGTGATTCTGGGACGCCTTCAGCTCTTCACCGAAAACACCATTACGGTGGTGCTGCCGGTCCTGAGCGACTGGAGCCGGTTAAAGATGCAACGGACCGCGCGGCTCTGGGGCATTGTCTTCGCGGCGAACATGATCGGTAGCCTCGTCTCCGCCCTGGTCGCGACACGGATCGGTATCCTGCCCCCGGAGCAATTGGAGGCAGCGCTTGCGGTGTCGCGTTACTTGCTCGAGTACTCAGCGCCCCAGACCCTGGCCTACGGGATTCCGGCCGGGTTCATGGTGGCGTCCATCGTCTGGTTGATGCCGACCGCCAAGGGCAGCGAGTTCTGGATCATCGTCACGATCACCTACATGATGGCGCTCGGTGGACTGACCCATGTCGTGGCAGGATCCACCGAGTGGTTCCTGCTCGCACTCGCGGGAGAGATGTCCTGGGCGAAGGCGGTTCTGGCCGGCATTCTTCCCGCCTTGATTGGGAACGTGATCGGCGGGACCGGTCTTTTCGCCCTGATGACCTATGCGCAGGTGAAGGATGAGATCTGAACGGCCAGCCGCGCTACCACTGGCATGCCGTAATCCTGAAGCGCAACCTCGATCGTCACGGCCCGGACCACGTCCCCCAACTCATGCAGGTCTACGACCGGCTGTGCCACGCGTTCAGTCCTTGCTCGGCGTCGAATAGTCGCGAGCAACCTCCGGATCCTTCTCCTTTGCCCGGGCGCGGCCCTCGGCTTCGCTGCGCGCCGCCTCCTCAACGTCCTGCCCGGCGGCGTCTCGGGCCTCCTGTTCGACGTCGTTCGAGCGGATGTGCTCGCGCGTGGCTTCATCATAGCGACGGGCCGCCTCTCGATTGCCTTCGCCCTGATTCGCTTGGTTCCTAGGGTCATTGCTCATTGCCGATCTCTCCATTGGATGGGGTTGAGTGTCTCGGGGTGATCTTCTCTCAGGGGGCCTTTAGTATGAGGGTCCCGGCGTCACCTCCGCGAGGCCTTCCTTGGTCCAGGCGTTGAACACAACCGTTTCCATTCCGTCCAGCGGTACTTGGACGGTTTCCTCGAAGGTGCGTCCGTAGCCGCTGACGATGATACGGTACGTGCCGGCAGGGACTTGAGCCATCAACCAAGGGTGCTTCGACATTGTTTGCATGACCGTCGTGTCGTCGGACGAGATAATGCGCACGTCGACATCGCCGATGTAGTTGCCATCGGCGACGGCAAACTCGAGCTTCAGGTTATAGTCATCGCCGTATTCGGCCATCATTGCCTCACGTTCTCCGGTACCGATGCCGCCGCTGACCCATTTCGTGCCTTGATAGGTTCCACTATCGAGCATGTCCAAGTCGACGTCGGCCGCGGCCGTGACGGAGGACGCCGTGATGAAGAAGAAGGAAGAGAGGCCCGCGGCTGCCAGTGTTCGAATCGAAGTCATCGGATTTTCTCCTGATTGCACTTAATTGATGGTTGATATCGATGGTTGATCGTGATCGGTTGTTGATCGTGGTCTTCGCCGATGCCGACGCCCTGTTTAAGGATTTGGTGCGCGTCCTTGAGGAGACGCGAATCTCCAGCTCCCGGCTATCTGGGCCAACATCCTGGGCGAACATCTCGGAGGCCTCCAGTCTGCATGGCAAGCAGGTCGTCCTTTCGCGGGTGCATCGGCATTGAACGAGAATGACGCATAGGGCGTGCCAAGCACTTAGCCCCCTCTATCAGCGCAGTCGTCCCAGTCTAGCGAGAGGGCGCTCGGTGGATATGCACAGTCCACCGGTGCATCTGAACCCTGGTAGTGGTCAGGCGGGCATTCGCTGTTGAAGGGCGTCGCGGCGAGACACAGGCCAGCCCGATTTGCCAGGCGGGAGTTGCCCCGTGCAAACTTCGAACAACCCTTCGATGGCCGTGCGCCGGTATGAGAGGTCGAGCAACGCTATTTGGATATGATCGACCTGGATATGATCGACCTGGATATGATCGACGCGGCGCGGCAACTGCTCTACCTCGAGAATCAGCCTGATTGATCCGGATCGGCCCCTGCACCCGGATCTGGTCGCCGAAATGATGGTCGGCGGCGATGAGCAAAGGCCGCACCGTTCTTCCGCGGGTCGGAGCCTTTGGGGCGCGTTGCACCGGATCGTGGTCCATTTGAGCCCGAACGGCCCATCGCGCCAGTTCCGTATCCGTCGGACTCCGGCGACTGGGCGGGATCACGCGCGCCGCGTCAGTGGGCAGAGGAGCGCGGTCGGCGGGTCCCGACCGCGGTGTCGGCAGCGAGCAGGTTAGTGCGATCGCGGATGTGGCAGAAGGTTTGCATCGCTACGCCGAGGGGTGCAAGACGGCGACGAGCCGCCAACGGGTGCAGCCGCCGAGGGGCTGCGAACTGCGATAGCACTTTGCCGGAAGCTCGACAGAGGTGCCCGTCGACCGACTGATCGTCCGTTGGACGCCCCTTGCCAACCCAGAGTCAAGACCAACGGAGAACGATCATGCGTGTACTCACAATCAGTGCTGACAACTTCGAGGACAGTGAGCTGACCGAGCCCGTCGCGGCGCTCAGGCAGGCAGGAATCGACGTGGACATCGCGTCCCCCGGCGCCGGCACCATCATCGGCAAGAACGGCGCTCAGGTCGAAGCCAACCTGGACGTGGTCGATGCCCGTGCGACCGATTACGACATGCTGTTGCTGCCGGGCGGCAAGGCGCCTGCCCAGCTACGCCAGCTCGAGACCGTGCTCGCGCTGGCGCAGTCCTTCATGGATGCTGACGAGCCCGTTGCCGCGATCTGCCATGGTCCTCAGGTCCTGATCTCGGCGGATCGCGTCCTAGGGCGTCGGATGACCAGCTACGAGTCGGTCGCAAGCGAGTTGAAGGCTGCCGGGGCGGATTACACGGACGATGAGGTGGTTATCGACCGCAATTTGATCACCTCCCGCCAGCCCGGCGACATCCCGGCCTTCATCGAGCAGATGTTGCGCACCCTCAGGGAAACCGCCGCCGCGGACTGACCGACGTCGAAGCGTTCGCCAAGCTCAATCACCGCCCGCAGCCGCAGCTCGACCCCTACCAGGATCAAAACCAGCCCAAGCCCCAGTCGCAGCCCCTCACGGCTGAGGACTTCCCGCGCGGACAAGCATTCAGAGCCGGCCAAGGCGGCCCGCCGCTCGCGTGTGAGGGCCTCTGTGTCGTTCATTCGGGGTCTCCCTGTTGAGCTCGATCTACCAGCAACAGGCCGATAGCAGCCCAGGTCGTGGCGGCCTGTCCGTCCGGCAGATGATCCGCCACGTACGCCCCCCGCTGCCCAGGGGGCTGCGCGCGGCCGTGGGTCGTGTCGCGAGCGGTTTGGCGCTCCATCTCCGAATTGATCATCGCGCCCAGAATGGCGATCAGCGCGGACAGATAGAGTACCGCGAGCCCACGCTCGGACGCCGGGCGAAGACCGCCTCGGGTAAGCGCTCGCGCTCGAAGCAGAGTCAGCAGGCCGCTCGCAATGCCCCTGAGCCGTGGCTGCTGGTGGCCTCCACGCGCCTCGCTGAGTGGCGGGCGAAGCGCCTGGTCAAGGTCTATCGTCAAAGAATGCAAATTGAGCTGAGCTTCTCGAGGCCATCGGGCCGCCCGATCAATGGGTTGCGAATGACCATGATGCACTGCTCGCCGGGTGACCGGAGAAGGCCGGATTTGTGGGGATACCTCAGCCCCAGACCGGGGTTATTAAACCAGCGGTTGGTTGATAGCACCCAGCCAGCGCGTCCCAGTCGGTGCCAGAGAGCGCCCGGCACACCCGCACTCGGTGATCGTGCGCATGAGCGATTTTAAGACCAACGATTACGCCAACCTCTAAACCTCATCGGCCGCCGGGCCTTCAAACCCGCGGAGGCGCTCGACCGCGGGCACCTCCGGGTTGGTCCGAATTCTGCTTGCCACTTAGGCACGCAACGCGCTGGTCCGTCGCATTGCCATCCGCCTGATCGATTCTTGAAACCGACGGAGCTGCGTCTTAAGACCTTAATTATGAGAAGCGAACCCCGCTACTCACTGACCCGCGGAGAACCGATGTTTCTTAAACACCAATCAACTGGAAAGCTCGCGCAGGTCGTCGAGCTGAAAGACCTGATGAATCCGCTGCATGAGCAGGTCGCTGTGCGGTTCCACTACGGCGAGGAGGCACAGGACCCAGAAACCGTCGATAAACAGGATCTGCTGTTTCCATCCGGCGAAGGGCTGCCGCGCGCATGGACCGATCCGCACTACCGGGACGAGGAAGTTGATGCGGCGCACTTTGACCGCGGCGGTTGACGTCGAAAGAGGATCAGCGCACGGGCGGATCGGTCCGCGGGCGGGCAAGATCCGGAGGTGGACGTGGTGGCTCACCGATGCGGGTGAGGATCTGCTTGACGGGCGCCGCATCGGTGACGAAGGCGATGATGCGCATATCCGTTGATACACCGTTCGGATAAACCGGTGATTCTTTCTCCAGAAACGACGTGCCCCCCGCACGTGCATCCGCTGACTGACCAGGTGCCTGGATCGCTCGACGGTCGACCCGGTGTGCCATCATGGGGTGCTCGGCACTGGCCATCCGCCAGAGCCTTTGCCGCGTCATGGCCACCGAACCGGTGCAATAATGTCGGCAATTTCCCGCGCCAGCGTGCGCGCCGCGTCGAGCAGATCCTCGCGGCGCGTGCGGAGACCGAACGAGCCCGCCATCGAGCGCCTCCTGCGCAGAGAACACGCGACCGGCATAACACCACTCTGCCCTGGAGTGAGGGGCGAAGCGCGCGCAGCCATCAACGACGGAATCCTAGGTTTTGCATGCAGCAGCAGGAAGACTTCATGCAGACCCTTTACTCCACGGATTGTCTAGCCGCTTGGGCCACCTAGCCACCTAGATCGCGGCGTTCAGCGCCGGCCGCGCCCACCCGACACGATGTAATCCGCTAGCTCTCTTTGCTGCTGCCCGATTGAAGACAGGGTATGATGAACCCGCTTGATCACTGCACGCATAAAATCAAAAATCAGTTTGGGATGTTCTGTAGATAGCGGCTCTATATCGGCAGCTTCGAAACACAGCACGCTGGCTTCTCCCATCGCTACGGCCGACACCATTCGCGGACTGCCATCTATGAAGCTCAGCTCGCCCAATAGATCCCCCTTCTCAAGCACATGCAGAATTCGTGCCTTACTTTCGTCACCGCTGTTTTCAATTACAAAGGCGATTCGACCTTCGGCAACCAGGTAAAAGCTGCTGGCTGTGTCGCCCTGGTGAAATAGAAATTCGTCATTGGCCAACTGAATCTCACTCGCTGCTCTTTCGGCAAGCAGCTGTGCTCCGTCTTCACCTATATATTGGCGCAAAGGCGCTGCGTTAATCAGATCAAGCACCCGCTCGACTTGTGGTTTGTTCATCTATTATCTCCACTTTCTCGTTAAAAGCATGTTGTCTAACTGCGCAATTCGGCGATCAGCGTTTACCCACAGGGCTGAAAATAGGCCGTAGCCTGTGCCAGATTCTGCCGTGCCTGTACGCTCAGCCCTTGTTTCAACTCCCAATCAAAACCCTTGATGGTCAGCAGATGTACTTCCGGCACTCGATCAAAACACTGCTGGCAGGTGGCCAGCACCGCCTGTGCCGATATGGCATGGGAGGTAAAGCTGAAATCGAGACGGGGCTCTACCTGTTGCAATGCATAGGCGCTTACCTCGGGCTCCTTGGTGGCATCTACAAACAGCACCCTCCGTTTATGACTGATCAGATCAGCATCCTCCAGATGCAACTGGTAGTGGCGCATCAATTCAGCCTCAGGGCAATGCCCCGCCTCTTCCAACCAGTCAATGAACGCCCAGCCCAAACCATCATCCTGACGACCTATATTACCGATACCGTAAATCAAACAATCGCTTTCATTGAAATCCGACAGGGTCAGACCTGATCGCTTAACGTGTTTTTTCATCAATCACCTTCCCGGAAGCGTCTCTTACCGAGACTATCAACGGCATCTGCCCCATGGCATGAGTCGCACAGCTCAGGCAGGGATCGTAGGCCCGAATACCGACTTCGATGGCATTCATCATGCCTTCGGTAATTTCGGCCTGGCCACCCAGATAGCGCTCCGATACCGCCCGCACAGTGCGATTTAGAACCGCGTTGTTCTGGGTGGTGGAAACAATCAGGTTGGCGAAGGTAATGTTTCCCTCCTGATTAGCCCGGTAATGATGCAGCAGCGTACCTCTAGGTGCTTCGACAACCCCCACACCCTCTCCGGTCCAGGCGCCCTCATTGGGAGAGACCACCAGGGAATCCTTCCGCAGGTCGGGATCATTTAAGAGATCTTTAATGAGCTCAGCCGAGTGAATGATTTCGATCGCCCGCGCCCAATTGGTATGAAGCACGCGGTTGTTCCCTTTGCCACTGGAGTATTCCTTGAATCGCTCCAACGCCGCTTGTGCAAGCGGCGTACTGTAGGACTGTGTGACATTAGTTCTAGCAAGAGGACCAACCCGCACAGACCCTTTCTCACGCCCTAGTTCTTTCAGGTAGGGAAACTTCATATAGCTCCACTCTTCCGTTGCTTCAGAAAAGTGCTTAAGGTAATCGTGGTAATCAAGCTCACGTACAATGTCGTTGTTTCTATCCATAATGCGCAAACGACCGTGAAAGTAATCGACGTTGCCCTTATCGTTCACGAGACACATGTTGAGCGCATCGACGTCTGCGAAGCGATCAACTTCAGCGCGATGTTTTTCATGAAAGTCATAAAATAGATTGAGGCCATCCTGCGCGTACTCGATAACCTGATCCATTGACAACAATGTCTCATCGCCATTGAGGAAGCGATCGCACTCTGCCTGAGTGATGTTTTTATTGACACCGCCAGGGACGGAGCTGATACCATGCATGCGCTTGCCCAGTACAGTTGTAATCAGTTCCTGTCCCCATTTGCGCAAAGCCACAACACGTCTGACCAGCGATGGATCTTCTTCCACCAAACCCAGCACGTTGCGTTTTTCCGGCGGCGCGTCCATGCCAAACAACATCTCAGGCACCAGCAAATAGAAGTAGGCGGTTACATGGGATTGCAATTGCTGTGCGTAATGACCCAGGCGCCTTACCTTTTCCGCAGTCGGCGTGATCATTCCACCGGTGCTGTAGCCCACACCCACCATATCGTCCAACGCCTTGGCACCCGCCAGGTGGTGACTGACGAAACAGATACCGCAGATTCGTTGCAGCAGTATGGGTGCTTCCCAGTAAGGGTGGCCCTGAATAAATTTTTCAAAGCCGCGAAATTCGACCACGTGCAGTTTGGCATCCGCGACCTTGTGGTCGTCATCCAGCTGTATCACAACTTTACCATGCCCTTCGATACGAGTAATGGGGTCTATTACAAGTTTTCTGCTCATAGCTATGCTCTCTTTTTCATTGCGCATCGGCGCAGGCATTCACGACGATCAGTCGTAGCGGTTGACCGTCGTCGGCAGCTCGATTGGACGCGCATTTAAGAGATCGTCCAGAACCTTAAGGATCGCAGCACCGTCAGGCGGACAACCCGGAATGAAGTAATCCATTTTCACGACTTCATGGCAGGGATAAACACGATCCGTAATCCGCGGGATCTCCCGGTGCAATGGCACGGTTGCGATCGCCCCCGCGGGCGCGGTGACGGAATTTACATAGGCCTCACGCAGGCAGTCCTTCAGGTCTACCTCGTTATTCCGCATGGCAGGCACTCCCCCCCAGATCGCGCAGGCACCCACGGAAATGAGAATGTCGCAATTCTCACGAAAGTGCTCCAGCGTCTCAATGTTCTCTTCATTAGCCACCCCACCCTCTACGAAACCGATGGTGCAGCGCTCGGGAATACGCTTGATATCAGTGAACGAGGATCGCAGTATCGTAATTTTATCAAGCAATCCCAGCAAAGCCTCATCGGCATCGAGCAGTGACAGGGAACAACCCCAGCAGCCGCACAGGCCGATCATGGAGACTTTGACCTTCTCGCCACGTTGTGCCAGAGTGGCTGCGTCCAGCGCGACCCGGGGCAGATCATGGGAAAACGATTCATGTGCTGTTGGCTTATTCATCAGTGCTCCTCGCTGTCGCGCGCTCGCGAAGGGTTTCAACCTCGAATCTGCGCTGCCCTATAGGGTCATCAAAACCGACCCGTTTTTCTATGATGCATCCCACCGGGCAGATCTCAGCCGCTTCGGTTACCTGCTCAGGCGGCATCGCATCTGCCAACTCGATATCAATTTCGATCCGCGCATTGCTTCCGCGGCCACTGATGCTGAAAATCTTACGATCCGTGGCTTTGTCACGCACGAACTCCACACAGCGTTGACAGAAAATGCAGCGATCTCGTTCCAGCCATATATGCCTTGCCCCTACTTCGCGATCACGAACGGGAAACCGATACGGAAACCGCGATACCAACATGCCTAACTCATAGCCAACTGCCTGCAATTCACAGCGGCCGCTCTTTTCGCAGCTCGGGCAGTTGTGCTTGCCTTCGGTGAACAGAATCTCCACCAATCCCTGCCGCATGTCGCTGACTTCCGGGTCAGACACATCGACTGTCATTCCTTCGCTGACAGGCATGGCGCAGGCGGCGGTGACATAACCGTTGACTTTCACGGAACAAACTCGGCATGTGCCCAGACAGGGTCGTCCGCGTGTATAGCACAGCGTGGGGATATACACCCCGTTATCACTGGCCACGTCCACCAGATTGCTGCCGTCTTCAGCAGTGACCTCCATGCCATCAATCGTCATCGTGATGCTCATTCGACATCCTCCTGCAGCAACTCATCCCGTGCCTGTTGGTAGCCTGCGACCGCCGCGGCTGCGTCAAAGGATGGCAGCAGAGGACCGTGATGTTTTCGTATCTTCTGCTGGTAAATTTCAGGGAATTTCTTTAGCGTTGAAAGGATCGGTTTCGGAGAAGTCCCGCCCAAACCACAGCGGCTCGTTCTCTGGACGATACGGCTCCAGTTAACCAGATCATCAAGATCTGAAAACTGTCCTTTTCCCGCCATAATAAGGTCGATTTTGTGTAGCAGATCGACATTTCCAGCCCGACATGGAGTACAGATACCGCAAGACTCATCCACAAAGAACTGCATGAAATCGCGCACAACGGCGAGCAGGTCCCGACTGTGATCAAACACCATCAATGAGCCATTACAGGAGAGATCGCTATAGCAGAACCTGCGTTCTCCATCCTGTCGAATAGAGACGCATTCACCAGAAGGTCCACTGATCTGCGCGGCCTTTGAATCCTCGGCGCCCGCCATACGTAACGCATGGTTCAGCGTTGTGCCCCACTCCACTTCATAGATACCGGGAGCAGTGCAATCACCTGAAATACTCAGGAGGCGCGTGCCGGTCGAGTGCGTCGTGCCCAGGCTTTCGTACCAGCGCGAGCCCTTATCAAGCATTCGTGCAACTGCAACAAAGGTTTCAACGTTACTAACGGCGGTCGGTTTATCGAGAAAACCCTGTTGTACTGGAAACGGCGGCTTGAGGCGCGGCGTCCCCCGTTTACCTTCGCAGGACTCGATCAGTGCCGATTCGTCACCGCAGATATAGGCACCTGCTCCCATTTGAATGCGTATATCGAAGTTCAACCCCTGATCAAGTACGTTGTTTCCCAGCAAGTTATCATCGCGCATCTGCTGTAGCTGCGATTCAAGATAGTCTTTCAGGTAGAAATACTCGGCACGAAGATAGACGATACCTTTTACCGAACCTACACAGTGCCCCGCAATGACCATGCCTGCAAAAACCTCCCGGGGGGAGTGCGTTAGCAGTACCCGATCCTTGAAGGTGCCCGGTTCGCCCTCATCGGCATTGCAGATGATATATTTAACGTCGCCCTCCGCCTCGCGACACAAGCGCCATTTCAGACCGGCCGAAAAACCTGCACCCCCACGACCCCGCATACGCGAACGTGTGGTCGCCAAGATAAGCTCTTCCGGGTGGCGCTTGAGGCAGCTGTCGAGAAGCGCGTTGATGTCGGTCTCAGCCTGAAAGAATACCGGCCCCTTTCGGCGAATATTAGATTCGACCATAGCCTCCACATAGGCGAGTTGGTCGCGGGGAATTCCCTCGGGGTTGACGATCTCTTCGGGGCTCTGACCGGCTTTCAACTTGCCAATGATATCGCGCACCTTCGCCGGAGTGAGGTGGTTGAAGACCACTTTACCCACCATCATTGCCGGTTCCTGATCGCTTAGGCCAATGCAGTTTGTTTCGAACAAGCCGAACATGCCGCTATCGTCGATGCTGCCAAAGCGGGCACCGGTTTCAGCCTCCAACGCCGCGTACACCGCATTAAAGCCCTTCATCTTGGCAATAACGGTATTGCTTAAATACAGCCTGTGCCTACCCGCCGGGCGGGAGTGAAAGAAGTGGTAAAACGAGGCAGTCTCACGTACGTCCAGCGGCGACAGCTTCAGTCCCTCGCCCAGATCAGGTAACACCTCGTCGGAGATGTAGCCATATTCATCCTGTACATCCCAGAGCATGTCCATTAGACGCGTCCGGTCTGAGCTATAGCGCTGGAGGATGGATTCGATCTTTTTATTCATATAACACATCCCTCATTAATGATAGAAAATGGGCGCAAGTGGCCTGAGTTGTTTCTAAGCGGACCTATCCTCCGCGGCAATGTCTCGCGAAGTGGTGTAAATCTCCACGGTGGTGATGTCCACCGTGGTTCTCTTTGAAGCAGACGCTGTAAGACCTTCAGCAACCCCCAGTAGACGACGGGATGTCTCAGTACAGGATGGCACCGATTGTGGCATTTGAAAAGCGTACGAAGGTTCGTCGGGGCCAGACGCGGGGAAGCTGGCACGTCGACGGCTGATGCCCGCCGATGTAGAGCGACGCTGTGACACTAAGCGACGCAAATGAAACAGGCATATGCTCAGGGAGAAACAGCGGAGAACAGGTAGCCGGGGCATAGATTAGTCTCCTGCTGTCGGAGTGATATGTGAAGGACGGATCAACGATAACACGCGCAGACCCGGCTGCGTGACGACCGTCGATCGCACCGCGGCACAGGCAGCAGACGCCTCAGCAAGCTGCACGTCCCGCGCGCCACCAGGAAACAGCCTCGTGCTTAATAGACTTCTGTAGAGACTGGAGCGCGCTTCGGCGGGGTTTGAGAGGAGATTTGAGGCGCGGTGGGCAGACCTGAGATCAGGAGCGCCAGCACCCTCTGTGGTAGAAAAGGCGGCTACCAGGAGACGCGCCGATCATAGTCGAGGTCCGGCTCGGGCTGCTGGAGGAGGTCCTGGTCCGGCACCGGCTCGGGGACCCCGTCTCAGACGGGCGGACCGCGGGCGGGCGAAATCGGGGGTGGACATGGTGGCTCACCGATGCGGGTGAGGAGATGGCAGCCGCCCGCGGCGGTGCGTTCGGCGCAAGCACGCCATGGTAGCGATGGCGCGACCCCGTTCACGATGGATTTCGCGACGCGGCAAAACCACCGGATGCGGTGCTTTTCCCGCGCTTGCGGCGTAAGTCCTCTGGCACAACGGGCGCTGACGTTGGATCTAGGTGCTGGCGCAGGGTGGTCCGTGTCTTGCTGCCATTTCCGTATCGGGCCGTTAGGCCGCCGAGCAGCATCCGTGCGGAGGGCAGATGATCTTCAAGCAGTTCTATCTCGAGAGTTTGGGGCACGCGTCGTATCTAGTCGGGTCCGAAGACACCGGCGAGGCGTTGGCGCTCGACGTGCGCCGCGACGTGGATGCCTATTTTGCTGAGGCCAGAGGGCAGGGCCTGCGTATCCGCTACGCCTGCGACACTCACCAGCACAATGACTACCTGTCCGGGATTTGCGAGCTGCCGGCGCGTACCGAGGTGCAGTTGCTGGCTGGAGCCCGCGCCGAGCTCGTCTGCTGGCAGCTCCTACGCATCGGCTATCCGCTGCCGCTGGGGTGGCTCGCGGGCGGCATGCTCGCCTGGCGAACGGTCGGCAAGCCCATCGACATACTGCCTCAGTGGACCGTGCGCGACCTTCGCCGCGAACTGCATGAGCAGTCGGACCTGCTGCTGCTCGACGTCCGCCAACCAGCCGAATGGCAGGCCGGACACATTGCCGGCGCCCTCCACCTGACCGGCGCCGATTCGACCCGGCGCGTGGACGATCTGCTCGCCAGCATCTCATCGCAACGGCCCATCGCCGTTATCCGCGGCAGAGGCTACCGCTCCTCCGTTGCCGCCAGCGTGCTCAAGGCCCGCGGACATCCGCGGGTCGCCCATGTACTGGGCGGGATGACTGGATGGCAGGCGGAGGGCTTCGAAACGACGGACCCATCACAATGAGCGATAACAAAGACAAACCCCGGCAAGTGCCGGAGCCCAAAACGCGCCCCACCCAGGCGCCCGGCGCACCCACGGCACCCGCCGAGGCCCACCGTGAAACGCCGCCGGAGCTAGCCGAATGCATGGCGTGTCGGGTCCAGATCCCGGCGGACGCGGCTGTGGTCCCGGAGGGGTTGGACTACATCCTGTACTTCTGTTCGCCCGACTGTCATGAGGCCTGGGAGAAGGCCAGGGGCGAGGAACGCGAAGACGCCCGAGAGCAAGCACGGCGGCCGGCGCAATGAGCGTTTAGCCAATGAGGGCAAGACGCTGGACCCGAACGCCAACGCGCTGCGCGCCGCGCTAACGCGATGGAGCCGTAAGCCCCGCCGCGCGATGTGCTGCGATTGATTTCCTTAGCCGCGCTGGCGGCGACGCGCGAGCCCAGTCCCACCGAATGCTCCTCGGTGTTGGTGCGAGCGGCGCCACCAGGTGATTGACCATCGGCGGTGGGTGCTGCGACATGGCGTCCTCACTGCTCTCGCGGCAAGGACGATCGGTCAGATACTGTTGTCCGCCTCGACGGATTGCGCCGGCCGCGGCACCAGGGTATCCCGATAAGCGTGCCAGGTGGCGTAGCCGAGCCAGGGCATGACGACGATCAGCCCGACGTACCAAAGTGCGATACCGACGGTCGTCAGCGCAAAGATCAGCGCGGCCCAAACGATCATGCTGGGCCAGTTCTCGCCGACGGCGCGCCAACTCGCGAAAATGGCGTTTGCCGCGTCAACCCGCTGGTCCACCAACATCGGCAGCGACAACGCAATGATTCGGAAAAACAAGAACGCCAGCGCAGTCGCGATGCCCCCATAGACCAGCGCGAAGGGCCAGCTCTCGCCGAACATCACCGGCAGAGGCCGTACCTGAGCGTAGGTAGGCACCACCTCGTGAAAGAAACCGCCGAACAACAGGTTCGACAACATGATCCAGTTCAGGAACAGAAACAGCACCACCAGCCCCAGTAGGGACAGGCTCGACGCGTTGACGGACAGGATCTTGGCCAGCCTGACGTCCGCGCCCTGCTCCTCGCGACGCTTGGCCATGGCGATGAGGCCGACGGACAGCATGGGTGCGATGAGCAGGAAGCCGCCGAACAGGAAGGGCACTAGAAAGAACTGTCTCCCGCCCGCGGTCATCACCACGAAGATGAACGCCGCCGCGGCAACGGCTGCGCCGTAGGTCAGGCTCAGCCCCGGCATGGCGACAAGGTCGCCGAAGCCTTGGCGGAGCCAGTGAAGCGGTCGCAGCAGGCTGAGTTGCGAGATGTCGTAGGCCCGGCGGGGGATCTGGCTCGTGGATAGGACGTAAGTACTCATTGCATCTCTTCCTCGGTTGGGGTTTCGGTGCCGGACGCGCGGCGACTGCGCTGTCCATGATTAGATGAAGCAAACGCCTGATGGGCAACTTCCCGCTGGCCTTCACCCACGTGGCCCTGATCAGTAGCCCGCGCAACCTGAGCCGCGCCAGCGGGCCTTGCGAGCACCGCGCCGCCAACGACGACGAGGCGACGGACGGACCCGATTGACGAAGGCGAGCAGAAAGATAAGGCTTGCGGCTTCCACCAGGGTGCCGAGGTGGTGCCGAGGTTGCCCAGTGCGGCGAGCAGCGCGGCGATGGCGCCGATAAAGCCGATGGCGTCGCACGACACTCGTGCCGCGTTCTGCTTCGCGAACACAGGGGGCAGCTAGCGCCCCGCGTCAGCCGCCCTCCGGCTCTAGGGTGCAGATGGCGCCCGGATCATCCAGCAGCAGCACCAGGCTCTCGGAGACGAACAGCTTGAGGTGCACACCATCGTTGGTGGAGAAGCCCACGCGCAGATCCTGGCCGATGGTGAGGTTGCCCACGCGCGGGTCCACCAGGACACCGCCTTGCACCGGCGCCTTGTAGAGACCCGCCTCGCACAGCCGCCGCAGGTGGTCCACCTGCAGCATGTCGCTGCCCTCGAAGCGGCGGAACAAGGCGTTGTAACGCGCCGGCTCCAGCGCCAGCGCGTAGGGCCCACTAAAGCCGTTGGCGTCGAGCCGGTTGACGCCCGCGAGCACGTCGGCGAGTGCCCTTGCCAGGTCGTTCCAGTCGCCGCAGGGCGTCGTGGCGCGGCCGGCGACGGTGGTGAGCCCATCTAGGCCCAGCTGCGGGACGCCGTGGTAGATCAGACGCTCCTCGCTACGTGCCACTGCCTCGGCGGCGTCCTCCACGGGGCGCAGGTCCAGCGGCAGCGAGAGCTGGCGATGGCCCTCCACCCGCCGCACGCTCAATGCGCAGGGCTGCTGCAACATCGGCACCGGCAGGGCGCGGCTGCCAACGGTCACGGCGAGGCCATCCTGCGCGGCGTCCGAGGCATCATCTGTAATGCGCTCCTCGGCGCCGCCCTCCAGGCTGGTGAGACCGATGCCGTAGGGTCCTTCGACAGCGAGGAATCTGCGTGCGGTGAGGCACTCGGCGGCGGCTGTCAACGCGGCGGCGTCGATGCGCTGCCAGATTGCCTCCTCAAGGCCGGAGACTTCGCGGTTCAGGTACATCATCTGTGGGCCTCCGTCAAGGCTTCAGGCTGCCCAGCGTCAAACCGGGCGGTGTGGGCGCGCCGGGGGCCGGGGTCGACTCGGGTTCCGCGGTGTCATCCCCGGTGGCCGCGTGTTCCGTCTCGGTAATGGGCGCCTCGGTGAATAGGTAGGTGCGCAGGTGCTCATCGAAGCTGTCGTCGTTGCGGCGCAGCCACTCCAGCACCATCGCCGCGTGCTCAATCTCCTCGCGCATGTTGTGCAGCAGCACCGCGCGCAACTCCTTGTCGGCGCAGGCGTCGGCCCGCTGGCGGTACCAGTCCACCGCTTCCAGTTCTTCCTGGAGCGAGACCAGGGCGCGGTGCATGTTGCGGGTATGAGCGCTGAGGTCGCCGGCGGCTTCGTGCAGGCTGTCAGAGGACGCTGTCATGGGTTGTGCTCCTGTCAGGCGGTTACGGATGCGGCGTGCTGCGTCGCATGGGGGCTGTTTACGACTTGCCTGGGTGCGGACCGCAGCACCTCGATTGGCTCTTGCAGGTCCCGTGCCTATGGGTTTGTGGGCACCGCGCCGCGCGCGTCGCAGTGGGTTCGTGCGGCTAGGCCTGCGATCGGTTGGGCATATCAACCAGTTTCCGGTGCATAGGCACCGCGACCACGCGGCACGGCGCGTCGCCGGATGCGCTGAAGCAAAGAGCGATGCGTCTCTTTCGCTATCGTGTCTTTTGCCGAACCAGTCGGAGTGGCCGTCTCGAAGGAATGGCCGTCCTGGCCGAGAAGCAATACGCGACCCGAGGGGCAGCAGCTCGCGGGTGGCGTGATTTTCCGTCCGGATTTTCCGTCCCTTGGCGCGCGGCTAGCGCGAATGACGTTGGCGCGGCTGGTCCTGCCAGTTGGCGGCAACGAGCCATACGGCGTCGCCCTAGAGGTTCAGGGCGTCGACGATGTGAACGACGCCGTTGCCGGCGACGAGGTTGGTCTTGACGATGTCGGCACCGCCGAAGCTCATCGCCCTGCCGCCCTGATCGATCGGCACGGTGCGGCCAGCGATCCAGCACTTGGCCGAAGCCCGAATCGGCAACGGCGCGGCGGTACTCGTCGAACAGCGCGGCGCTTGCCGAGGCTGAAGGCCGCTAGGGGACCCAAGCCCATAGCGAGCACGGCGGCAATCCAGACGACATTCTGCTTGGATAGGTCGGGTAAGGTCATGCTGCACCCAGGCACGGCTTGGGCAGACGAGGAAGCGACCCTAAACCATGACCTTGTGAATCTTTCTGCTGAAATGCCCCGGCGCCTGGGCCATACGCACCAGCTCATCCTCACGCCGCCCCGACCACAGGGAGTCGCCCCCGTCCGCGGGCTGGCGTCGCGGTCGACCTCCTTTCGACACAGGCATTAAGAAACGCCTCCACTCGGGGCTGCTGGACATCGTGCCCGAGAGCGGCCGACGCGTCTAGCTGGCCCAAGAGCCACGGCAGCCCGAGGCCGGCGGCGCAGGCCGCGAGCAGCGGCGTGCCGACGCGCAGGGCGAGCTCCGCGGCGCCGACCCAGCAGCAGACGCTGGTCTTGAACAGCGCGTTGCTGGTGATGGCCAGCAGGATGCCGGCAGCGAACAGGTTGCGGTCCGCGCCGTCTTTGCGGGCCAGCCGCAGCGTCAGCGCGGTCGAGGAGGCCAGACCCGCCAGCAGGCCAGTCAATGGGATGCCGGCAGTGGCCCGTATTCATTCGGCGGCCCGAATCGGGCGCGATGGCGACGCCTCGTCGTCCGTCATCGCAGGCGGATCGCCGGGCGCGGGTTGCGGCGCCGGCAGCGGCGCCGATGTCGACGTTGACACGGGCGCGGGGTCCGGTTCCTGCGCCGATGCGTCCTCTCCCAACAGCTTCGCTGGCGTCAGATCCAGCAACCCGCCCAGCTCGAAGGCCGCTAGGCGGTAGTAGTACGGATCATCCTCTACCTTCAACACATAGTCCTCGCCATCGGCGAGGGCGCCGATGCGATAGCTTCGCTCAGCACCCTCGGCCATGCCAATCGCGAAGGTCGCCACAGGCGCATCAAGGCCATACTCCGGCTTGACATCGGCGCCCAATACGCCGCTATAGCCAAGCGAGGTGAGGCTGTTGAGCAGGTCATCGACCGCGTCCGCGTCTAGTGACTGCGCATTGCCCTCCAACTGCCAGCCGTCCTCGCCTCGGATCAGGGTCCAGTCTGAGGCGGAGATGCGCTGGACCTGTTCTCGGTCGAGCTGAAGCCGGCCGCGGTCGAGCCAGTCGTCGTCGTTCGCCGACAGGTCGAATAGCGCCAGACGCAGGTCGTAGACTGCATCCTCGCCGGCGACGCGCGCGAACACCCGGCGGAATCCGGGCGAGTCGCCGACAATCAGTGTCGCGAGTTCGCCGTCGCCGCCACGCAAGGTCAGGCGCCGCTCGAAGCGATCGTCGGCAACCTTAAAGCGCTGTCGTGCCTCCACGCTGGTCGCGACCGGCAACGGCCGGGTCAGGCCGGCGAGGCTGTCCAGCAGTTGCCGCACCCGCGTGCCGTTGGCCGGGAAATCACCCAGCCGCGGCAAGGTCCAGCCGTTGTCCGCACGGGTCAGCTTCAGCGTTGCCGGCGCGTCGCCGTCGGTCTCAGCCGGCATCTGGACCTCGATACCGGTGACAGCTTCCTTGTTAAAAGCCAATAACTTGGTGTCGGCCGCCACGGGCGTCATGACGGAGCCGCCGCCGAGCAACAACGCAAGTGCCAGCTGCACCACCAGGGCCACGCCAAGGGAGATCACCAGCGGTGCCTTCAGCGCCTGCGACCAGCTCGGGTCGAGACGGAACCTCGGTAACCGGGACATTGATTTCTCTACCATTGACTCGCTCATGGATCAGTTGCCTCCCGCCAGGATCTCGGCATAGGCCAGCTCACGACGCCGGCGCAGCCTGCGATGCAGCCAATACACCAGGGCCAATCCGCCCAGGGCCAGGGCATAGTTTAGGTATTCCCAGAGCATACGGCCCTCGCGGCCCACCGGCCCCAGCGTGCGACCGAACTGGCCGCGACCGCGCAGGGCGAGTAGGCCGCGGTCTTCCAGCGACCATTCGATCGTATTCTGCACCAGTTCCAAGGGCTTCAAATAACGGGACTGCATGGCCTCGGTGGCGAGGCTGATGGCGGTGTCGCTCAAGAAGGTCGATGAGCCGATCAGAATCAACCGCGCCGAGGCCGGCGAGTGTTCGACCACGCCGGAAACGACGGGCGGCGAGGCATCCGCGCGATCTGATGCATCCGGCTCGGCGGCCTCGGGGTCAGCCGCGACCGGATCGGCGTCGTCGGCGCCCTGCCCTGCCGCACCCGGCTGCGCCTCTGGATCGGGCAGCAATGGCGATGGTTGGCCGCTGAAGGGCGAGTCGAAGCGCCCTTCGATCGCGACCGCCAGCAGCTTGCGGCCAGCGTCATCACCGCGCGCGAAACCGAGCGGGCCGAAGGCGTCGAAGTTCGGCTGCATCTCGGTGGAATCGCTGCTCCAGGCGGCCGCGGAGCTCTCGATCAGCGCCGTCACTCGACGCCTGGCATTGGCCTCTGCATCAATGCTGATCGGCGACGACCAGTTCATCGTCATCTGCCCGAGGTTAGCGGTAATACCGCTGTCCTCATTGAGGCCGTCCGCACGCACGTCCGGGAAGTAGGGATAATCCAGGGTCTGGATCTCCTCCACGACAAAGCCGCCGAGATTGCGCTGCACCGGGATCGGAAACGGCGTGTTCTGCGGGTCCAGCACCAGGCTGGGCTCCAGCGTCACGCCCAGGTCGCCAAGCCAGTCTTCCAGCCCAGTGGGCTGTGGTCGCGCGCCGATCGCGTTGCCGCCGAGATCAATACGGAAGCTGGAAGCGGCCAGGACGACGGTGCCGCCCTGCATCAGGAACTGATCGATCGCGAACTGCTGCTTGTCGTCCAGGGACTCCGGCGCGACCACCAACAACAGGTCCGCGTCATCCGGCACCTGGCCCGAGGTCAGATCGGTCTCGCGCAGCGAGAAACCCTCGCGCAGGCTGTCTTGCAACAAGCTGTAGCCCGGACCGCTCGGCCCAGCGCCCATGAAACCGGCCGGCGCGGGACTGGGCGTGAACAGCGCGACGGTGCGCATCACGCCGGGCGCGAAGCGGCGGATGCCGGCCTCAATGGCTCGCTCCATCCCGGCGCGGTCGAGCGACTCCGGCAAGGGCACCGGCACGGCCTGTTCTCCATGCTCCAAGACCAGATAGAAATAAAACGGCGCTGGGTCCAGCAGGCCAATTACCAGCGGCTGAAAGCCGAAACGCTCGCCGATCTCATTGGCCAGGTCCGGGTCCTTCGCCGGGTCTTGGATCTGCCAGTCGAAGCGCCCGTTGGAGCCGGCCTGGAGCTCGCTCAACACCGATTCCAGCTCAGTGCGCAAGGCCGGCAGCGGCTCGGGCAAGGTCGCCGGGTCCGAGATAAAGCCGCGCAGATGCACTGGCTCGCTGATGCCGCTGAAGACATCGCCGCCGCCCTGATAGCCGTAGAGCACCTTTTTGATGGTGCGCGTCAGGTCGTATTCGGGGTTGCGCAGACGCACGTCCAGATCAGACTCGCCCTGGGCCTTGACCTCGATCAGGTCCTGAAAGCCGAGGGTCTCGTACTGATCGCCGTACTTGACCAGGATATCAAAGTAGGAATTCACCACCGAAGACTGGTACTTGCTCGCGGTCTGAAAAGCGACCGGGCGAATGCCGTACTGTTCGCCGGCCTCGCGCTCCAGTTCCGGCGACTGCTGTGGGTCGACGAACTCCACCTGCACCCGACCACCGCCTGCCACCTGATACTCGCGCAGCAGATCGCGCAACCGCGGCACCAAGGGGGCCAGCAACGGATGCGTGTCGGCGCTGAAGTAGCCGCGAATCAGCAACGGCTCTTGGAGCTGACTCAGATAATTGCTGGTGGCATCCGAAATGGTGAATAGCGCGCCCTCGGTCAGATCCGCACGCAGCCCGCCGATGGGCTGCAGCCACAGGTTGCCGGCGACCAGGTTGGCCGCGACCAAACCCGTGATCAGTGTCCAGCGATGATGGCCGGTCTTGGCACGAGCGTCTTCGGGATGATCGGCCCAGCGCAGTCGCTCGATGCTGTAGATGGTCAGCGCCAAGAACAGGCCGACCAGGCTGACGTAGTAATACAGATCGCGTAGATCGATAACGCCGCGGGTGATGGACTCGAAGCGCGCGCCGCTGCCGAGCAGCCGCAGCAACTCACCGCCGCCGTGGCCGAGCAGACCGGTCAGGGCCTGGGAGCCGATTAGATAGAACAGCGCACAGACCAAGGTGGTACCGATCAACGCGACGATGGGGTTGTCGGTACGCGCCGAGACGAACAGGCCGATGGCGATATAGGCCGCGGCCAACAGCAGCGTCGCCAGGTAGGCGCCGAACACCGGCCCCCAGTCCAAGGGTCCGAGCACCGACACGGTGATCGGCAGCGGCAGGGTCAGCGCCAAAGCCAGGGTCACCAGCGCCATAGCCGCCAGAAACTTGCCCAGCACCAGCCGCCAGGTGGCCACTGGCAGGGTCGCCAGCACCTCGAGCGTGCCAGCGCGGCGCTCCTCACTCCACAGGCGCATGGTCAGCGCCGCGGCCAGAAAGATCAGCAGCACCGGCATCCAGTTGAACAGCGGCCGGGTGTCGGCAATGTTTCGGGCGAAGAAGGCGTCCACCCAGAAAAAGACGAACAGGCAAGCGGCCAGGAAGGCGCCGATGAATAGATAGGCCACCGGGGAGCCGAAGAACCCAGACAGCTCCTTACGGGTGATGCGCAGGATGTCAGACATGGGCCCTCTCCTCGGCGTCGGCGCCTGCCGTGTCAAACAGGGCCAAGCCGCCCGAGACCGCACCGAATAGCGCCTCGAGATCGCGCCGCTCCTGCTCCAGCCCATACAGGGCCCAGCCCTGCCCGGCCAGGTCGCTGGCGATCCGCGGCGCGATGGCGACAGGATCGGTCGCGCTCAGCGCATAGCGCCGACGCAGCCCGTCGTCGCCAAGATGGGTTACCTCGGTGACGCCTGCCACGGCACCGAGCAAGCCGCGGACCTCGTCCGGGCCACGGTCTAGGGTCACCAGCAGCCGCGGTCTCGCGCCAATCTCGCCCAACTCGCTGTCCAGCGCCAGCCGACCGGCACGCATGATCAACACCCGAGCGCAGATGGCCTCGACCTCCTGCAGAATATGGGTTGAGATGATCACGGTCGCGTGTCGCGCCAGTTCGCGAATCAGCGAGCGCATGTGTTGAATCTGCGACGGGTCTAAGCCGTTGGTGGGCTCGTCAAGAATTAGGATATCCGGCTCATGCAGGATCGCCAGCGCCACGCCGAGTCGCTGCCGATAACCCCGCGATAGGGTGCCGACCTGGGCCATCGCCTTGGCGCCAAGTTCGGTGCGCTCGATGGCCCTGCGCATGGCCGCGCCGCGCTGAGCGACCGGAATGCCGTGTAGCGCCGCCTGGTAGTCGAGATGGTCCACCACGGTCAGTTCTTGGTAGAGTGGGCAATTCTCCGGCAAATAGCCGATGCGCCGCTGCACCGCGCGCCGATGCGCGGAGATGTCCTGCCCGTCGATGGCGATGCAGCCGCTGCTGGGCTCCAAAAAGCCGGTGAGCATTTTCATGATGGTGGTCTTACCAGCGCCGTTGTGGCCCAGCAGACCGACGATTTCGCGGCGGTCGATGTCGAATGACACCCGATCGACCGCCATCAGCTCGCCGTAATCGCGGCAGAGCTCGCGAACTTCGATCATCTTCGTCTCCCGATGACTTGACCTGTTGTTCGAAAAGAAAGGGTTGTTCGAAAAGAAAAGGTGCGAAGGGCCCCGAGCATCAGGGCGCCGCGCGCGGAGCCGTCCGCGCGCCGAAATTTCACAGCACAGGGGCTAGACTCGCAAGGGCTGGTTCATGAAACTTTTGTAAGGTCTGGGGAGATCGAACAAGATCGTGAATTTAGACAAAATCACTAAAACACCCGAAATGCCGGCTAGGATGAACCTTGTTCAGAGATCGGGCGCGGCGCATTTGCCGACGGCACTTAGACCCCTTTCGTCTATGGCCGGTCAGGCACGGTCGGAGGGCAGGCGATGACGCAGACCTTCGAGATTCTGATCGATGACCGCGAGCCCAAGACTGGCGTCGTCGACGCCTTGCGGCGAGACCCACAAGTCATTCTGCGCTCGCAGCGCCTAGCAGTCGGCGACTACCTGCTAGACGATGCGCTGCTGTTCGAGCGCAAGACGCTGCTCGATTTGACCCAGTCGATCAAGGACGGACGCCTGTTCAGACAAGGACTACGGCTGGCGAGCGTATCTGCACGCGGCGTGATCATTCTGGAGGGCAGCTCGCGCGACCTGGCACGGAGCCGGATGCGCCGCGAGGCGATACAGGGTGCTCTGATGACGCTGACGCTGTCGTTCGGTCTTCCGCTGCTGCGCTCGGGCAATCCTGAGGAGACCGCCGCGCTGATGCTGCTGGCGGCACGCCAGGGTCGGGCACAAGCAAGCGGCGGCCTACCCCGTCCGGGCCGGCGCCCGCGCGGCAAGCCGCGGATTCAGAGCCACGTGCTGCAAGGATTGCCCAGGGTCGGGCCGCGGCGGGCAAAGCGGCTGATCGACCAATTCGGCAGCGTCGAGGGCGTGATGGGCGCGACGGCCGAGGAACTCGCCGCGGTGCCCGGCATCGGCAAAGGCATCGCCGATGACATTCGCTGGGCGGTGGAGGAGCCGTCAGCTGTCTATGCGGCCGAGGACTCCATCACGTCGGCTTAATCCAAACCGACCAGACAGAGTACCCTGGACACCGAACAGGCTCGCGATTTCGCCCCAGCGGGAGCGATTTGCAATCCTGCTGTGCCGGAGCAGCCTTGAAGAGGCCGAATAGGGGCAGAGCTCAGCCTTCCAAACCGGAGATGATGCTGTCGCGAATCTGCTTCACGTCACCGATGCCGTTGACCTTGACATAGCGCGGGGTATGTTCTCCGCCCTGCTTGGCCCAGGTGGTGTAATAGTCGATCAGCGGCTCGGTCTGATCGTGATAGACCTTCAGGCGCGCCTTCACCGTGTCTTCTTGGTCGTCGTCGCGCTGGATCAGCGGCTCGCCGGTCTCGTCGTCCTTGCCTTCTTCCCTGGGCGGATTGAACAGCACATGATAGGTCCGCCCGGAGGCCATGTGCACCCGGCGACCGGACATACGCTTGATGATCTCCTCGTCCGACACCGCGATCTCGACTACGGCATCGACGAAGACCTCCGCCTCTTTCAGCGCATCGGCCTGGGCCAGGGTGCGCGGAAAACCGTCGAACAAATAGCCGTTCTCGCAATCGGGATCAAGAATACGCTCCTTGACCATCCCCATGATGATCTCGTCCGACACCAGTCCGCCCTCGTCCATGATCTTCTTTGCGGCCTTGCCCAGCTCGGTGCCGGCCTTGACGTGGCCGCGCAGCATGTCGCCGGTGGAGATCTGCGGGATCTTGAAGTGTTCTTTGATAAAGCCGGCTTGGGTACCTTTGCCGGCCCCAGGGCCGCCGAGCAAAATAACGCGCATGGGAGGTGATCCTCAGTGGAGCTCTTATGGGTCCAGCAAGGCTGCCACAGCCGAGCGCGTTGGGCAACGCAGCAATTCGGATACAGGAATAACCTTTCTTTATCTGGTAAAGAAATTCCTTCTTGGCAACACAACCTTGTTGATCAAATGGCATCTCGCCCTATAATTCTATTCGGGCCGTCGAGGTCCAGACCGCGGACGGTCCTTGATCCATAGTTGAGGAGGTCTCGATGAGAAAGGTCATTGTGAGTGCCGCGGCAGCCGCGGCAGCAACTCTGCTGGCAACGCCAGCACAGGCATTCTTTGGTTTCTGGAATGATGCCCCCTGGTATGGCGGACCCTGGCGTGGCGCCCCCTGGTTCGGAGGCTATCCCGGCTACGGCTATGGTTATCCAGGCTATGGCTACGGCGGCTATCCGGGCTATGGCTACGGCGGCTATCCCTACGCCGGTGGCTACGGCTATCCGTACGGCGGCGGCTGGGGTAATCCCTGGGCCTACGGCGGCTATCCCCCCTATACCGCACCTGCCACCCCAGCAGAGCGCGAGACCGATCGCTAAGCATCGCTAAGGCGAGAACCCGCGGCTGGCGCTTTGCCCGCCGCGATCGCGACAAGGGCCGGCCAGCGTCGAACCCTGTCTAGAATCTACGCCTCTCGCACCCGAGCGCCGCGCGATATTCTTGGGTATCGCATCGCTCATCGCTGACTTGCGTGGGTTGCTCGATCACGATTTCGATTTCTACAACGATGACGGTCGCCGGTTATGCTGTTACCAGGGTTGGTCGACATCGCTGCGCCGCGCGTTTTCGCCGACCAGACTCAGGCTGGATTAAGCATTGCTATGGGGCGGGTTCATCCGCGCCAAACCAGGCAATGCACGCTAAACAGCGGGGTTTGATCACTGCCAACATCGACGTCGGTCCATACCTGCTCCGGCTCGAAGCCAGCGCGACGGATGAGCTGATGAAAGCCCTCAATGCTGTATTTGTAAGAGCATTCGGTATGGATCGACTCCCCTTCACGAAACGCGAAGCTGCGCCCGGCGACGGTCGCTTGCTGTTCCCGGATGCTGACCAAGTGCATCTCAATGCGGCTCAGCTCCGGGTTGAACAAGGCGCTGTGGCGGAAGCCGGTCAGATCGAAGTCGGCGTCCAATTCACGATTGATGCGCGTCAGCAAATTCAGGTTGAAGTCTGCCGTGACGCCGGCGGCATCGTTGTAGGCGGCCTCAAGGGTTTGCCGTTCCTTGATCAGATCGACGCCAACCAGCAGGCGTCCGCCCGGGCCCAACAGGCCACCGACTCTGAGCAGGAAGCGTTCGGCATCGCTGGGCTCAAAATTGCCGACCGATGATCCCGGGAAAAAGGCCGCGCGTGGATGCTCATGATCGTCCACGGGCAGCACGAAGGGCACCGAATAATCGGCACAGACGGCATGCACCTGCAGCGCCGGGAAGGTCTCAGCCAGGGCTTCGGCGGATTGAAGCAGATGATCTTTCGAGATGTCGACCGGCATGTAGACCGCGGGCCGAAGCGCTTGCAGCAGGACGCGAATCTTCAGGCTGCTGCCGCTACCCAACTCGACCAACAGCGCGTCGCGCCCAAGGCGCTCCGCCATTGCCGCGCCGTGGCGGCGCAAGATGTCGATCTCGGTGCGGGAGGGATAGTACTCTGGCAGCTCACAGATGGCATCGAATAGGTGTGACCCCTGGGCGTCGTAGAAGTACTTAGGCGCTAGTTGCTTTTGCGGTAGCGACAGCCCCTGGTGTACATCCGCGCGCATGTCCGCTGGCGCTGGATGCAGATCGTGGAAATGGACCTTTGCGGCTTCACCCAAGGTGCCGGCTCGCCGATCAAACCTGTTACTAGAGCTGTCAGTCGGGGATAATTGTTCGCGCATCTTCAGTGTTTTCCTTTGGATCGCAGAGACTCGGTAAGTTGCCGTCGCTAACGCGAACCTCGGCTTCGTGTTGCCGCACGAAGGAGAGCAAGGATGAGGCGTCGATAGCGGGGCCTGGGTGCAAGCCAAAACAGCACGAACCAAACGCAGGAGTCATCCAGCTTCGTGAGCCCCCTGATGGTCTCACGCTGATCAGGCTTTGCCCGCTCGTCGTAACCATTTCCCGCTTTGCAGTGCGGCAAGATGCCGGTGACTGATAGCAATATCAACCGCATGCACAGCCCGCTCAGCGAGTCGCATGCGGTGAGCGGCAGCGAAGCGCATCATCGTCGGGCGCCGCGGTTCGTTCCACACCGCATCCTCGGCGCTCAAGCGCCCCCCAGAGGCGCAACGGCGCTGGAGCGTCGTTGCCATCACAACCAGCAACAGGCCCCGCCATGCAGACTCATGACCCCTACGATCTCGATCGCTTCGTTAAGGCACAGGCCGGCGTCTATGAAACGGCCTTGGCCGAGATCCAAAGCGGCAGCAAGCGCTCGCACTGGATCTGGTTCATTTTTCCCCAGTTTGCCGGGCTCGGCAATAGCCCGACGGCGCAGCGCTATGCGATTCGCAGCCGCGGTGAGGCCATGGCCTATCTCGCCCATCCGCTGCTCGGCGCGCGGCTGCGCACCTGTGCCGAGGCCGCTGTTGCGGTGTCTGTGCGACCGGCACGCGACATTTTCGGTTTTCCGGATGACCTCAAGCTGCGCTCTTGCGCGACCTTGTTTGCCGCGGCGTCCCCGCAAACCCCGATGTTTCAGCAACTGCTGGCCGTCTATTTCGCGGGCAAGCCAGACCAACGCACGCTGGAGTTGCTGGCGCAAGCGTCGGACGACGACCGATGACCCTCTAGGCCCTGGCTTCCGCGCCTCGGATCGCGGCTGCAAGCCGCTACCGCAAAGGGCAGCGAGCTGCCATCGCGACGGCGGCGGCCAGGTCAGCTAGGCACGGCAGGTAGCTGGTGGAAGTGCACCCGCTCCGCCGGCAAGACGCCGCGCGCCAGTTCCATCAAATGGCGGTGGTAGGAGAAGAGCAGCACCTGGGTGCGGCTGCCGAGGTCGCCGAGGATGGGCAGGATGGCGCTGGCGCGGTGGTCGTCGAAGATGATGAGCAGGTCGTCCAGGATCACCGGCATGGGTTCGTGGTGCTGTTGATGGCGCTCGATGGCGGCAAGACGCAGGGCCAGGTAGAGCTGGTCGCGGGTGCCTTCGCTCATGCCCTCAACGCCAATCTCGCCGCCATCGCGCAGGCCCACCAGCACCGGCACGTCGTCCGTGCCATAGGCAGTCGCCAGGCCATCGAAACTACCCTAGGTGATGGCGCTGAACAGGCTGCCGGCCCTGGCCAGCAGCGGCCCCTGATTCTGTTTGCGAACCAGCAAGGTCTTAAGTGCCGCCTCATCCTGGCTGCCGGCGGCCGACACCGCGTCGGCGACCCGGCGCTCGACCTGCGCCAGCCTTGCTTGCAGGCTCGCTACGCGCTCGGATTCATCGGCCAGATCGGCGCTGGCCTGGTCTTGACGGGTCTGCCGCAGTCCGTTCCAGGCGTCGAGCTTGCCGACCAGCGCCTGGCGTTGCTCCAGCAACGCCAGTGCCGTGGAGGTGCTGGTATCGGCCGCCAGCGCCAGCGCCGCGCAGCGGCTGCGCCAGGCCGCCCGCGCGTCATCAAGCGCCTGCGATAACGCCGGCAGCGCGGCGGCGAGCTTGTCCAGATCGGCCTGGATGTCGGTGGCGTCGCCTTGCAGCTTTTCGCGTGCGCCTTCGGCCTTGTCCGCCTCGCGCACCTTCCGGCCCGCCGCCTCGCGCAGCGCTGGCAGCGCGGGTACGCAGCGTCTCCACCTGGGCAAAGGCCCCGGCGACGCCGAGCGACCGCATGCCCGCGCGCAGACCGGCCTCGGCGCCGGCCAGCTCGGCGTCCAGCCCGATGCGCTCGTTGCGCCATTGCTGATACAGGCCAAGCCGCTGATGCGCCGCCTCGATCTCGGCGGCGCGCGCGAGCACGGCGGTGTCGGGCTGGTTGTCCCGGACCCGCGCCTTGAGCCGTTCGACCTCCAGCACGGACTGGCGCAGCAAGCCGCTGGCCTGGTCGCGCTCGGCGATGGCCTGCTCGGTCCGATGGATCAACTCGGCGCCGAGATCGGGCATCGGCATCGAGCTGCTCCAGCACCCGGTGCACCGAGGTACCGGCCAGGCTGGCCGTCGGCGTCAAGCAGCGTCTCCTTGTTGCCGTTGCGGCGCTGAAAGCGCAGCCGCCGGTCGTCGCTCGCGACAATGCTGCCGGCGATGCGCAGGTCCTTATAGGCGTGGCGAAAATTCTCCGCGGTCTGGCCATGGATGCCGTAGAGCAGATCGCGGATGGCACGCAGCAGCGAGCTCTTGCCGGCCTCGTTCGCACCGTAAATCAAATGCAAATCGCCGCCGTCGGCGGGCAGCTCAAGCGCACCGGCGAGCGCGCCGTCTAGGGTCTCGAGCACGATGCGGGTCAGGTCGTCGCGGGCGGCAAGCTCGGCGAGCTGATAGCGGGGGGGGTGGTGTCGATCTCAATCGCTTCTATCCACAGCGCGTCTGGCGCGATCATCTGGCCCTGGGCGTTACATTCGGCGCGCAGCCGCGGCTGGTTGCGCTGCGGTTGCCCATGCAGCGCGGTCGCGCCAAAGAGCCCGATGCGCGCCGCCAGCAGGCGTCCGTCGGCCGTCGGCAGCGCCGCCTGCAAGGCCTCGCCAATCAGCCCGAGGGCCTGATCCAATCCGGCCGCCGCCGACAGGTCAACGCCAATCCGCTGCCAACGCACCAGATCGAGCGCGCGCTGCTCGGCATCAATGACCTCCAGCGAATCGCTCACGCTCACCAGTTGACAGCCGCGCCCGTGGATGATCACGGGCAGCCCAGCGACCCTTTTCGACTCCGCCGCACGGGTGGAAAAAAAGTGCACATTGTCCGGTAGGCTCAGGCGCCGGGTACGCACCGAGGCGGCGTCGTGATTACCGGCGATGACATAGACGGGGATGCCGGCCTCACGCAGCCGCGCCATCTGCCGCGTAAAGAACAGACCGGTGCTGAAGTCCTTCCAATCGCCGTCGTAGAGATCGCTGGCGATGACGACAAAATCCACCGCCTCGTCCAAGGCGAGCCGCACCAGATGCTCAAACGCACGTCGCGTGGCGCCCCGCAGCGCCTCCACCGGCGCACCGTCATAGGCATCCAGGCCCCGCAACGGGCTATCGATGTGCGTGTCCGCGGTGTGTATAAAGCGAAACATAGGCGATTCCTCGCGCGGCATTGTCTCAGACCGCGGACATCCCGGAAAGCCCGGCCATCGAGGCCGTTGTTGCCGCAATTAAACCTTCCCGCAGCCGGCTTCAGAGGCCCGACCTGACCTGCCTGGCTCACAGCTGAACTCGGGTACAGCGAAAGCCCAGGGAGCCGTCGCGGTAGCCCGGCGCGCCGTGGTCCCGGAAGGCACACCGGCAGCCGCGTGCGTAGGCGTTCCAGGAACCGCCCCGGATGACCCTGCGGACGCCGCCAGTCTCACCACCAGACGCGCTCCTCGCTGCTTTCGCGACCTGCCAAACCTGACCATCGGCCGGTGCTCCACTGTAGTTGGCATGCCAGGGATCGGCAACCCACTCATCGACGTTGCCGAGCATGTCGTAAAGCCCCCAGGCATTTGGCGCCTTACCCTTAACCTTGCGGGTCCCAGCGCGCTTGGTCGGGTATTGCATCTGTGTCCAATCGTGCCCGATCGTCTCCCAGGCCTCGTCCAGGTCATAGTCTAGACCGCTATTGCCGCCGTACCAGGCAATCGCTTCCAGCGCCGGGGCATTTTGCTGGCCGAGGATCGCGATCGGCCCGCTGTACAGCGCCGTCTCGCTGCCGGCGCGGCAGGCATATTCCCAGTGCGCCTCGCTCGGCAGCGACAGCCCCAGCCCCGGCAGCCGGGCATTGATCCGCTCGATAAAGCCCTGGCAGTCCGCCCAGCTAACCTGCTCCATGGGCCGCTCCGGGTCCCCGAATTGGCTTGGGTTCCGGCTCGGGTCGTGGCCCATCACGGCGCTCCACAGGGCCTGGGTGCAGGGTGTGTCAAACAGCCAGAAGCCCTCGGCGATGGTCACCTGATGCCTTGGCCCTTCCCAGTCCAATCGCCCAGGCTCGTCCTTGGGCGAGCCCATCCAAAACCGCCCCGGCGGTATCCAGCGCAGCCGCTGCCGCGCCGGTGCCGCGGCACGCTCGGCTGCTAACTCGAGCTTCGGCGCGCCCTCCGGCGCGACGGCGATCTCGACCCAGAGCCCGTGCCTATCCCGGCCGATCGCATCGGCCCAAGAGGGCCGGGTGATGGCCGCGAGCCGCAGCCGCTCCTGGTCGGTCTCGATGATCAAGGTCGAGCGCGGTTGCGCGACGCCCGGCCGCGGGTTGTCGGCGTTCAGCGGTGTTCGGCGCAGCACAGGGACCGAAGGCAATGGCAACCGCAGCTCACCGGCCAAGTCAAGCTGGCGCGTGATCGCCGCCGGACCGCCAGCAGCGGCACCCAAGTGACCGGCCCCCTGCGCCCCCGCTCCGCGCCCGGCCCCGGCACGGCCCGGCCTGATCCGCTCCGCGGGCCGGGCCGAGCCGGGGCCGGGCGCGGAGCCCTGACCCGGCTCGCCTGGCTCAGGGACCTGAACTCGGGCGCAGCGGAAGCCCAGGTAGCCGAGGCGGTAGCCCGGCGCGAAGCGGTTCCGGTAGGCACACCGACAGTCGCGCGCGTGGGCGTCCCAAGCACCGCCCCGGATAATCCGGCGGACGCCGTCAATCTCTTCGTCAGCCGCACTGTCGGCTGCGTCAGAGACCTGCCAAGGGCTAGCGTCGCTGGGCGCACCTCGGTAGTGCTCATGCCAAGGGTCGGCTACCCACTCCCAGACGTTGCCGAGCATGTCATACAGGCCCCAGTTATTCGGCGCCTTGCCCTTGACCTTGCGGGTACCGGCGCGCTTGGTCGGATACTGCATGTTCGGCCAGTCCGACGTGTCATGGGCTTCCTCCAGATCGTAATCGACGCCGCTGTTGCCGCCGTACCAGGCGATCGAATCCAGCGCCGAGGCATTGCGCGCGCCGAGGATCTCGATCGGCCCGCTGTACAACGCCGTCTCGCTGCCGGCGCGGCAGGCGTATTCCCACTGCGCCTCGCTCGGCAGCGACAGGCCAAGCCCCGGCAGCCGGGCATTGATGCGCTCGATAAAGCCCTGGCAGTCTGCCCAGCTCACCTGCTCGACCGGCCGCTCCGGGTCCTGGAACCGGCTCCGATTTTTATCCATCACCGCCATCCACAGGGCTTGTGTGCAGGGTGTCTCGAACAGCCAGAAGCCCTCGGCGATGGTCACCTGATGCCGCGGACCTTCAGCATCCCAGCGCCCCGGCTCATCCTCCGGCGAGCCCATCCAAAACCGTCCCGGCGGTATCCAGCGCAGCCGCTGCGTCACGCCATCGACGCTGAACGCGGCAAAGACGCCAAACCCGTCTTGCCCCCAGGCGCTAGCCCATGCCGGCGGGCGGCCGTCGGCCAGCGGATGCCAGGCGGTGTCGATGATCAGATCCTGCGGCATGGGTCGGATGGGGCTCAGTCAGGATTCAAGCAGTCAGCGGATGTAGTCACCGTCGCGATTAAACAGCTTCCGGACCTTGTTCCAGAAGCCAGGCCGCTCGACCGTGCGCGTCGGCCCGTCCGGCCCTCGGCCCGCTACCGCGGTCCGGGGCTCGGCCGGTCCACGCGCCCATCCGGCGGCCTGGACCGGCCTGCCTGGCTCACCGACCTGAACTCGGGCGCAGCGGAAGCCCAGGCTGTTGACGCGGTTGCCCGGCGCGTTGTGGTACCGGCAGGCACACCGGCAGTAGCGCGCGACGCCGTACCAAGAACCGCCCCGGAAGACCCGGTGGACGCCGCCAGTCTCAGCACCAGACGCACTGCCAGCTTCGTCCGAGACCTCCCAGACCTTAGCATCGGCAGGGGCTCCTTGGTAGTTCTCGTGCCAGGGATCGGCGACCCATTCCCAGACGTTGCCGAGCATGTCATAGAGCCCCCAGTTGTTCGGCGCCTTGCCCTTGACCTTGCGGGTGCCGGCGCCTTTGGTCGGGTATTGCATCTCTTTCCATAACTCCCCGGTTGTGTTTTCGGCCTCATCCAGATCGTAATCGACGCCGCTGTTGCCGCCGTACCAGGCGATCGGGTCCAGCGCCGGGGCGTTGTGCTCACCGAAGATCTCCATGGGCCCGCTGTACAGCGCCGTCTCGCTGCCGGCGCGGCAGGCGTATTCCCAGTGCGCCTCGCTCGGCAGCGACAGGTCAAGCCCTGGCAGCCGGGCATTGATGCGCTCGATAAAGCCCTGGCAGTCCGCCCAGCTCACCCGCTCGACCGGCCGCTCCAGGTCTTGAAACCGGCTTGGGTTCTGGCCCATCACCGCCTGCCACAAGGCTTGCGTGCAAGGCGTGTCGAACAACCAGAAGCCCTCGGCAATGGTCACCTGATGCCGCGGGCCTTCGTCAGCGTACCGCCCAGGCTCGTCCTCCGGCGAGCCCATCCAGAACCGCCCCGACGGGATCCAGCGCAAGCGTTGCACGACCGGCCCGCCATCGCCAACCAGCTCAATCTCAACCCAGGGGCCCTGCGCGTCCCAATCCCAGCGCGCGGCCCAACCCGGCGATGCGCCGTCGGCCCAGAAGGCGGGGTCGCGGTGCGGGCGCCAGACGGGCGCGACCTCGCGCTCGCGGATCAACCGGTTGGCGCTACGCAGTTGCCCGACCGGGCTCCCGTCGGTAGCATCAGACCAGGCCGGGGGCCGGTAGATCAGCGCCGCGCCCCGTTGGGCGACGCTGAAGGTCTTGATGGGCTTGGCAGGCTCCGGCAGGCTGGCGGGGTCCAATGGGGTCGGCGGTTGGTAATCGGCGCGGTGGCCGTAGATGGCCCGGTCGAGCCGCAGCAGAATCGGGCCGATATCAGGGTTTTG
>JGI12210J13797_10013586_pt1 | contig 46560 bp, 41 predicted proteins | sample ElkSlonscriptome_3_FD_13797 | JGI IMG/M metagenome (IMG submission 13797) | reverse complement strand
ATATCCGCGAAGCCGCAGCCGAAGTGCTCGACGAGACGGCTGAAATGGACGAAGCCCACGCCGATCTCGCAGAAGAGCGCGCCGATGCCGCCACCGATCCGGTGACAAAAGCTGAGATGGAACAGCATTCGGACGAGCTCAAGGAGCGAGCCGATGCAATGGAAGACAGAGCGGACGGCATGTAATCACCGCTAACCAGTGCTTGACTCAGGCATCGCTCACGCTAAATACCGGCGCTTGTTCGGCGGGTCTTTTTCGTCGGGCATCCGTCCAAGACAGTTGCTGAGCGGGATTTGCCGTTCTTAATTTGCAGCCTAGGCGGGGAAAAGAGATATTCCGGCTCGTTTTAATAGGCGCGCCCTCCACGTCTTTGACGTGACCCTCCTTCCCCATCGTTGGACTTCGTCTTGTCGGTAAGCGGCAGGACGGAATGTGAGCCGGTCATGGTGCTTGTGCGTCATGACCATAACGAAGGAGTATGGCATGGATCGTTCGCAAAAAGCCGACGCGGTTGCCCAGCTCAACGAAGTCTTCAACGAGGTGGGCGTGGTGGTTGTCACCCGCAATCTCGGCATGACGGTGGATCAGTCCACCGAACTGCGCACGAAGATGCGTGAAGCTGGTGCTTCCTACAAGGTAGCGAAGAACCGTCTCGCCAAGCTCGCCCTGAAAGACACCGATTACGTCGGGCTCGATGAGTTTCTCACCGGTCCGACAGCGCTGGCCTGGTCGGAAGACCCGGTTGCCGCTGCGAAGGCTGCGGTCGACTTTGCGAAGTCGAACGAAAAGCTGGAAATCGTCGGTGGATCGATGGGCACGCAGGTGCTCGATGAAGCTGGGGTCAGGGCGCTCGCCTCGATGCCAAGCCTCGACGAGCTGCGCGGCACGATTGTTGGCCTCGTTAACGCCCCGGCGACGAAAATCGCCCAGGTCGTCAACGCGCCCGCCAACAAGCTGGCCCGTGTCTTTGGCGCATACGCCGCCAAGGAAGACGCGTAACCGAGCGGCCTCTTCTAATTGGGGGGCAAAGATCCGCCTCCTCAAGTGGAGGCTAAAGAAGCGCCTCCTCAAGTGGAGGTCAACAGAGACGCTTTCTCGCAAGAGATACGAAACATTTTGGGGTGCGCCAAAACGTACAGGACGCCCTGCCACTTAATTGGAGTGAACCATCATGGCTGATATTGCCAAGCTTGTTGAAGAACTTTCGAAGCTGACCGTCCTTGAAGCAGCTGAACTCGCAACCGCACTGGAAGAAGAGTGGGGCGTTAGCGCCGCTGCTGCCGTGGCTGTTGCAGGCCCCGCCGCTGGCGGCGCTGCAGAAGCCGTTGAAGAAAAAGACGAATTCGACGTCATCCTCACCGGCGACGGCGGCAAGAAGATCCAGGTCATCAAGGAAGTCCGCGCCATCACCGGCTTGGGCCTCACCGAAGCCAAGGGTCTCGTCGAAGGCGCGCCCAAGGCCGTCAAGGAAGGCGTGAACAAGGCAGAAGCCGAAGAAATCAAGGGCAAGATTGAAGCAGCTGGCGGTACCGTTGAGCTGAAGTAATCCTGACCTAAAGTTTTGCGGGTGACTTGAAGCGCCCGTACGAAGGGGGCGGTGTCAGCAATGGCGCCGCCCTTTTCGCGTGTAGCTTTTTTGGTCATGCCAGCGATTCGAACGGCAACTCCGCCGACGAATCGGGCTGTCGCGATTCTCTAACGCCTTACCGCGCGTAAAGTGTATTATTTCAACAAAAAGCTGGTTTAGAGAATTTAGTTTCGCGCTTGTTAACGCGAAAGGTAAAGCGAACGCCAGCTGTGGACATGATACAACTTTCTTTGAGGCTGGCGGAAACGCACGTTTACCAAGGGTTACAATGTATCCCAGAACGATACACACCCTTAACTGTACAAGGAAGGGACTCGATTTTTTGGGCTAATGGGTTAAGTAACTTTTAAGGAACAAAACGCACGCGAACCGATTGCGACGGTGGTGCGGTAAACCTTTGGGGGGGCATCCATGCGCCATATTGCTTTGATCGGAGTCGGGATTTTGTTCGCGATGTCGAGCTATTCGGCCACAGCACAGGATCTTGTGCACACGCCGATATCGCCGACATTTGGCGGCAACCCATTTAACTCAAATCACATCTTGGGCACCGCGAACGCGCAAAATGATACGCGTGACCCGCGCTCTCGGGAAGAAAACACCCAGGCTGATATCTTTGCGCGCCAACTGCAATCGCGGCTCTTGTCTGCGCTGTCTTCGCAGGTGGTGGATGCGATCTTTGGCGACAATCCGCAGGAACAAGGCGTTATCAGCTTTGGGGGTCAGACTATCGAATTTTTTCGCTCCCTCGATTCAGTAACCCTCACCATCCGCAATGATGAGACAGGGGAGGAGACCCGGATCGTTGTACCTCTGTTTGTTGAGGTGAACTGAGGGGCGACATGTTCACTGAAACGCGTCATTCGAAAGCCTTTGGGCTCTTCACTGCATGTGCGGCCTTTGTGCTGTCGGGCTGCATGACTGTCGGTGACGACGGTCGTGATCTTCTGCCCAACGACACCGCGCTCGCCTATTTCCCAAAGAAAACCCAGACGCAGAATCTGCTGAACCAGCTGCCCGGACCAGAGCGGCGCGTGGCCATCGCAGTCTATGGCTTCACAGACCAGACGGGCCAGTTCAAACCGACCAATGGCGGCCAGACGCTGTCTCGCGCAGTAACGCAAGGAGCCGGTTCAATCCTGGTGAAAGCGCTGCAGGAGGCCGGCGAGCGGTCTTGGTTTACCGTGGTTGAGCGGGAGCGGCTCGATAACCTGCTCAAAGAGCGGCAGATCATCGGCGAGATGCGGCGACGCTATCTTGGCGAGGAACAGGTCGATCCCGAAGCGCTTCCCGCGTTGCTGTTTGCTGGCGTTCTGCTGGAGGGCGGCATTGTCGGATACGATACCAATACTGTGACGGGCGGCGCCGGGGCTTCGTTCTTGGGTATCGGCGCCCGCACGGAATATCGCCAAGACACTGTCACGGTCTATCTGCGCGCTGTTTCGGTCCGCACTGGCGAAGTCCTCACCAATGTTCAGGCGTCCAAAACCATCGCCAGTCAGGCAATCGGTGCGAACGCCTACAGGTTTGTGGCTTTCCGCGAATTGCTTGAGGCAGAGTGGGGCATCACGTCAAACGAGCCGGATCAGGTGGCCTTGCAACAGGCCATTGAGAAAGCAGTTTACGGCCTTGTGCTGGAAGGTGTGGAACTGGACCTTTGGCGGTTTCAGGACATGACAGCTGCCGAGGCACTGATGAGCACATATCGCGCCGAACGCGATGGAATCTATGATGCGCGTGACGTGCAGAACGCAGCCCGCAAGGCCGGTTCGCTAAGCGCGCTAACAATTGTTGATGAGGAAGACAAAGAAGACGGTTCTTAAGGGCACGAGAACATCGCCCTGGGGGAATGCAAGCGCGCCGCAAAAAATCAAATGGCGCGGTTTGTAGGTCGCAAAAAGAAGGCACGCAAAGGAGCTGCAACTCCAATGCGCGCAGTGTTTGGACTAGCGAATGTCAAGAGCACCTGGCGTCTTAACGCGCCATGGTGAATCTTGAGTATCGCCCAATGAAGAAGGTGAAGCAAGATGAAAAATTTCCTAATGCTTACGGCCTCGGCCGCAGCGCTCGCGATTGCGGCTCCCGCCGTCGCACAATCGATTACCAATGACAGCATCGTGACACAGGTCGGTGACGACAACTCTGTTACCGTCTCGCAGGTGGGCGACAACGCATCCACTATCGTTCAGAATGCGGACGATGCACTTGTCGAAGTAACGCAGGAGGGTGACGATAACACTTCTGAAGTCCTTCAAAACGATGACGCAACGGACGCCAATGATCAGGGCACAATCGGCGAGCCCAACTTTGATCCCGACGCAATCGTGTCGCAGGACGGTGACCGCAACGATTCTGTGATCAATCAGGACATCACCGCCGGCAGCTTCAACCAGGAGGCCCGTGCCACGCAGACCGGCGACGACAACTTCTCCATGATCGACCAGAATTCTGATGGTCCGGGTTACACTGGCGGGCTGATCGCCGAAGTCTCGCAAACCGGCAATTCGGACGCTGATGTTTCGCAAACCGGCACCAATGGTGGCAAAAACATGCGTGCTTTCGTCAATCAGGACGATTCTGATGCCGATGTCATCCAGGTCGCCAGCGACAACAGCGGCTTCAATCCCTCGGCGCGTGCGGATATCGTACAGTCCAGCGGATCAACCACGACTGTCATGCAGACGGCTTCGGGCGACCAGTCAGGCGCCATCGCTGCGGACGTCAATCAGAGCAACAACGCAACTGCCAACGTCACGCAAACCGCTTCGGGTGACCCGGTTGGTTTCAACAGCCTTCCCGGAGCGAGTGACATCGTTGCCGATATTGATCAGGACGGCATGTCCACGGCCGACGTTGTGCAGGTGGCCAGCGGCGAAAGTTCGCGCGATATCAGCGCCACGATTGACCAGTCTGGTAATAACACATCCACGATCAACCAGACCGCATCTGGCCGAAACTCGCGGTTGCTGAGCGCGACCAACATCCAGACCGGCGGCTCAACTTCGGAAATCGACCAGACGGCCAGCGGCGATGCCTCTACCCGCATCTTCGCGACGATTACTCAGAGTGACTCGACTTCCGATGTGGATCAGACACTGGCTGGCAACGGCTCGCGTCAGCTTTCGGTGAACGTCACTCAGTCGAACGGCGGCGATTCGACCATTACCCAAACGGCAAATGGCGACGGTTCGACCGTAATGGGTGCCAATGTCACGCAGACAGCGGCCAGCATTTCGAACATCACGCAGACGTTCAACAATGACGGTTCGACTGATTTCAGCGCGACAGTGAACCAGTCAGGCACGGGCAACCTGTCTGACATCGTTCAGCGTGATGAGGGCTTTGGTATCATCGGGAATGCCGATGGTGGCCTGACAGCCAGTGTCACGCAAAGCGGTGACGGCAACACCTCCGATCTGATTCAGGAGAACAAGTCGGCAGCGGCCACCATCCTGCAATCGGGCGATGGCAACAGCTCAATTGCGTTTCAGGGCACTGCCGGAAACGATTTGTTCCTGACCCAGTCGGGCAATGGGAACACATCGGATATCCTGCAGCTCGGGCTCAACAACGAGGCAGATGTCGAGCAGGCTGGTAACAACGCCACTTCGGATATCGATCAGGTTGGGCGCAACGACTTTGCCTTTGTTGACCAACTGGCTGGTTCGGACGGTTCAACCTCAACGATCAACCAGATCGGTGCAGGCGGCCCGCAGTCGTTCAACAATGCCAACGTGACGCAGAGCGGTCTCGATAACGTGTCGGTTATCACACAGGGCGGGTTCAGCGGCGATGCCGATGTTCTGCAGTCGGGTGACAACAACGAAAGCAACATCACCCAGACTGGCCTTGTCTCGGGCGACCTGAATATCGCTGATGTCACACAGTCGGGCAACGACAACCTGTCGACAATCATGCAGTCCGGTTCGCTCAACTCAGCGACCGTCATGCAGACCAGCGACAACAACGTCTCGAACATCACCCAGAACGGCATCGGCAACTCCGCCTCCGTCACTCAGGGAATGTAAGATACGAGGTTCGGCGGGGGCCTTATGGGTCTCCGCCACCTTCTCTTTGAAACCTTTAGGAAATTCCCATGAAAAATATTTTGATGCTATCGGCTTCGGCCGCCGCGCTTGTCCTTTCGGCGCCTGTTGCCGCCCAATCCCAGATCGGCGTCACCCCCGCCGACGCGGATCCCGCAGCGTGCGCTGGTCAGAACAATTGCAGCGACATCGACCAGACGAATAACAACAACTCGGCCATTGTTTCCCAATTGGGCAGCGGCGGAATTTCGGTCATCGAACAGACATCTGACATTGATGCAACCTCGGCACGGCGCAACACCGCTGATGTGAGCCAGGATGGTGCCGGTGCGGATTCGCGTATTGCTCAATCAGGTAATCGCCAGAACGCAGCCGTTGATCAAACCGGCGCAAGCTATTCCGAAATTTCGCAGCAGGGCAGGACCCAAACGGCGACAGTCCAACAAACCGGTGATCTGAACGAATCCTTCATCGACCAGAATGGCAACAGCAACCGGATCAGCGTCCCGGGCGATCTGCCGAGTTCCGCTGGCGTCGTCCAGAATGGCGAAGGCAACCTATCGATCATTGACCAGAACGAAACGACGTTCAGCAGCGCTGGAGTGATCCAGTTTGGCGACAACAACCAGTCGTTCGCGCAACAGGAAGTTCGGGGCGGAGCCGGTGCCAACCGCAGCGACCTTCGGGTGTTGCAGGATGGCAATGCCAACCTTTCCAATGTGACCCAGATCGAAGGCGATTTTGCACAGGCACGTCTTGACGCGACAGTCAGCCAATTCGGCGACGATGGCAATTCCACGATCAACCAGAGCGGTCAGGATAATACCGCGACCGTCACTCAGGACAGCCTTGGCAGCACTATCGGCAACGATTCAACCGTCACCCAGCAGGGCGAGGATGCGACGGCGACGATTAGCCAGACCGGCACCGGCAACACTTCAACCGCGACGCAAGGTTCGCCCAACCGGACAACCGGTGAGCAGACGCTCATCGTGGTGCAGAACGGTGCAGGCAACACCTCGACGGCTACCCAGTTTGGCTCGGAAAACTTTGCAAGCGTGCTTCAGGTGGGCGTGGCTAACACCAGCACCATCACCCAACCTGGTCTGGATAACGACGTTCAAGGGCCCGGCATCTTGTTCAATGTGGGAGTGGAACAGATCGGCGGTTTTAACGAGAGCACCGTCACTCAGTCGGCGAACGAGGGAAGCGCTCAGATCAGTCAGATTGGCGGGCAGCTTACAAGCACCGTTACCCAGACGGGACGGGCCAACCGTGCCACAGCTGAAGTCACACAAGGCGGCTTGCAAAATACCAGCATGATCACACAAACAGCACCGGTCCCTGCGAACGGTGGCCCTGGAAACGACATGACTGCTCGTGTGACACAACTCGGCCTGAACAACAGAAGCACCGTCGACCAGACCAACGACCGCGGAACTGCAACAAGCTCGGATAACCTCGTCGATGTTCTGCAGGCCGGGATCAATGGAGCCTCTACGGTATCCCAGAATGGTGTCCTGAACACAGCTGGCCTCGAACAGCTTGGCTTGAGCAATGAAAGCAGCATCATGCAAACGGGCGAAGGCAACACCGCTCTGGTTGGTCAGGGCGGCTTCAACAATCTGTCGACTGTGACCCAGACCGGCGACAACAACTCGGCTTCGGTTTCACAGGGCGGCATTGCTGCTCCAGCCACTCCGACCCGTTAAGCGAAAAGGGGAGCGGGGGCTTTCGAGTCCCCGCGCGCCTCTCGCGCAAAGCAGATTCAGTGACGGATTTTACATCAGCGGCCCAAGCTGCCAAACTCGGTCCTATCGCCCTCAGGCTTGCAAACACGGCCGCTGCTGTATGAACCGTCGTTTCCTGATCGGTCCATTCAAGGCGGAGGAGTATTATGGCAAATCAAAATTTCCTTAAATCTGCACGATTGAGCAATTCTGCGTTGGCCATTCGCGCTCTTGCCGGTCTGGCGCTTGCGTTCGCACCGGCCATCGCCGTTGCCCAAACCGTCGATCCAGAACCGCAAGCCGGCAGTGGCCCCGTTGTCCAGGCTACGGGTGTCTTTGTCAGTCAAATCGGCACGACGAATATCGCTCGCACGTCCCAATCCAACACCGTAAGTAGCGCGGTGGTTGAGCAGGATGGCAGCGGGAACAATGCCGAAGTGACGCAAACCGGCGCTGGCTCGCATACAACAGCCTTGGTCCAGAACGGGATCGGGAACGCGGCGGATGCGACCCAATCGGGCAATGGTGAGACCTCGCTGCTACTGACACAATCCGGCGAAGAGAACGTCGCCCTCATTAATCAGAGCGACGCAAACACAAGCTTGGCAGGAGCGGCCTCTCTTGCTGAAATTGTCCAAAACGGCGAGGGCAATGGCGTCTTCCTTAGCCAGAATGGCAGCGGGAACCGGGCAAACCTTTTACAAAGCGGCAACGGCAACGTCGCAGCGCTTACCCAAAACGGATTAGATAACGCAATGAGCGCAGTTCAATTGGGCGATGCGAACTCGTTATCATGGACACAGATCGGCGATGGCCTGTCGGGTGCCACAATCACGCAGAACGGCGGACAGACTATCGAGATAACCCAGACAAACACCGGACAGGTGTTTTCCGGTCAACCTTCCAGTGGAAACTGATTTGCGGTATGGTTGATGTAAGGAGCTTTTGATGGCCTTTGCGCGACATTTCGGGATGATATCAGCGATTGCCCTGATGCTCGTCGCTCCGGCTTTTGCCCAGAATATTGCTCAGGATAAGGCGCAAAGCACAGGTCAAAACACGCAGCAGCCTAATCCAACCGATGATCAGGATACAACGCCTGCGCCTCCTGCAGCCTCCCCGGCCCCATCACCGGCCCCATCACCGGCGCAGTCAAAGGTGTATTGGTCGGACGAAATCACTCCTGAACGCGTGCGAAAGGCCCGCGCCCGGCGCGCAAGCGAACAGGAACAGATTTCACGCGCGCGTGAGCAAGAGATGCTCAAGCAGCTCAGCACAGTCGGCAACACCGATACAGTGGCCCCGCAATTGACCGGTGTGGACCCAGATAAAGCGCTGGCACAACTCTCACAGAGTGAGCGGCAAGTGCTGCTTGATGCGGTGAACGGCACTGACATCTGCGATCGCAAGACCGACATCCCCGCCATCAAGAAACTGTGTGAAGAACGCATAGAGACGCGCTCAAGCGAGTTTGGGGCCCGTCCACAGAACACACTCTCCGCCGAAGAGCGGCTGCTGGGTGAAGGGCTAGACGGCAATCCGGTCCGATCAATCGAAAACGCGGTGAGGCAGTTGGGCAGAAATGCCCGCGATGCCTCCAACCCCGATAATCAGGCCGTCGCATCAGTCGCTCTGACACCGCAGTCCGGTCCGGAGGAAGGCGCGACTGCAACCGGCGCCAGCAATAGCGCAGGTCAGCTCTCCCCGGAAACACAGGCTTTGGTCAATGCCATCGTCGAACAGTTCGGCGGCGGGTCGGGCCAGACACCGCAATGATCAGCCCCGCTTTCATCGTTTACGCCCTCTCAGCTGCAGGCCTTGCTATGACCACACCGATTGCAGATACCGACACGGATCGGGGCGGAAGTCGGGCTCTCGCACTCGAAGTAACCCGCCATGCGGACATAGTGGACGTTGCGGTCATTGCCCGGTCGCAAGCCAATCAGCAGATCGACTACACTTTAACGCTGGAAGGGCAGTCCTCCAGCACGCATCGCTCCAACAGCGAAGTGGCGGGCGGCAAGCTTACGATCCTCTCGAAAATGTCGATGTCGGTTTCAGGCGACTGGTGCGCGCGGCTGAAAGTGATCGAAGCAAGCGGCCTTGAATACGAGATTACTGACGGCCCCTGCAAAAGCTAAACATGCGGCGGGGGAGCCAAGCGGGGTATCGTCTCAAAGCCCTTTGCTGATCTGATCCATATTGGTCCGACTGGTGCTTTCCTGAGGGGTTCCAATCTGATCAATGTGGCTCTTCATCTGGTTGCCGGAAGGCTCTGACTTTCCGCCCAGTTTGAATTCGTCATAAACAGGATCGTATTCAATCGGCAGGCCCGCCGACTGCAGCTTTTCGATGGACAGGAATTCATCAAGCGCGGGCGAGGAGGACAGGTGCTCCAACTCGCTGGCGGGTACGCGGGCAGACACCAGTTCAAGCAGCGATCCCAGCTTTACCGAGATTGTGCCGTCAGTTTGGATGAACTCGACCGAGCCAGCTTCCAGCCCCCCGATCCGCGCGACGAGACGGTCTTGGACGATCCCTGCCTCTAAACCGTCGGGTAAATTGCGACTGATACCGCGCCCCGCCGGAATTTGCGCAATCGCAGCCGGACCGACAACGCCCACAAACTCAGCGCGGTCGCTCGTCTCTGGCGCCCCTAACTCAGGCGCAGGAGATTTTTGCTCCACCTCCAGCTCTTGCGTCAATTCCAGTGGCTCCAGCCTGCCTTGCGGCTGTGAAAAAGCGGAAATCTGAGGCACGGCGAAAGCCTGCTTCGAATGCATCTTTGCGCGCATCTCGCCTGGCGCGGTTGCGGTAGCACGCGAAACAAGGTCGGCCTTTGCGTTCCCCATACGGTCCGCCGTTGGCCGATCCATCGGTGCCAGTTTCGTCGTGGGCACGTCAGGTGTGACCAGTCCGGGGGCGGTGGTGAAGTCGACCGGCAGCCTGGCAAGCGGAGCTGCGCCGATCACATCGGGGATCGGAGCACCCGCGCCTCGCTGGGCAGTCCTCTCAAGTCGCCCCTTCACAGCAAGATAGCCGGCAAGGCTAGGCGGCGGTGGATCGCTGGCGACCACGACGTTTCCAGTGCCAGCGCTTCGCGGCGTAATGGTAGCCGCATCTACTCCGGCGCGCTGGCTCAGCAACGCCACCGCATTTCTATCTGCGGTCCCGGCGCGCGGCAAGAATGCTGCCTTGTCGACATAGCGCAGCACATCCTCGCCCACGCCATCAAACAGGTCGAGGTCCATCGCCCCAAGCGGGATCGGGTTGACGGCCATCCCCGTCAGGATCGTAGCGACCGCGATCCGCGTATTCCATCCTGACCGCAAATCCGGTATTCGAGCAGCCTGAAGCGCCGAAAGCCCGAGCGTTGGGCCAGGTCCGACATCAATTCCAGCTTTCATGATCAGATCGTCTCGCATCCGACTCACAGCCCCCTTCAACTTGAAGGAAACCATAGTGGTGCTCTCGAGACAAGCGATTCGAAGCCCTCTGCAATTGAAGCGACGTGTCAAAGCAAAACACATTTGGGCAAAATCACTCCAAGATTGGCCCAGTGCCGGGCAGGTATGATCGACCGCACCCATTTGCGGCGCAAATGGCTCGACTGAAAGAACCCCAATCGCAGCGCGCCACACCGGGCCATGCATTCATGAATTCACTTTCCCAAACCCGACCACGCGCCTATTCGGGCGGGCTGCATGACAGATATGAACGCCTCCAGAATCGCTGTGACCACGCCGATGGCTGCGCAAGGGACCACTCCGGGATGGACCGGCGAATTGCGCGCCACCTTGTTGCTGGCGGGTCCATTGGCGCTCGCCAATTTGCTGCAAATGGCGACTTATGCGGTGGACGTGATCTTCATCGCACGGCTGGGGCCGGAAGAACTGGCCGCATCAGGCCTCGCCACGTCACTGTTCGGGCTGGTCCTGTGGGCAATGACGGCGCTGATCGGCGCGGTCGCTCCGCTGATGGCAGAGGCGCTGGGTTCGGGAAAACCATCCTTGCGCCCGGTGCGACGTTCTGTGCGTATGGGATTGTGGCTGGCGGTGACATCCGGCGCGATTGGCATGGGGCTATGCCTGCTGCTTGACCCGATCAGCCGAGTGACCGGGCAGCAGCCAGCCATCATCGATTTCGCCAACAGTTATAATGTCGTGGTCGTCTTTTCGATGATCCCGATGTTGCTGGCGGCTGTCCTGCGCAATTTCGTCTCGGCTCTTGGTCGGCCGATCTTTGCAACCGCCGTGACAGGCGCGGGGATCGGCGTGAATGCCTTTGCCAACTGGGTGTTCATCTTCGGCAATCTGGGCGCGCCCGCGTTGGGCCTGCCCGGTGCCGCGATGGCGACGATCATCACGGCCCTGTTCACTCTGGCAGCCTATATCATCGCGATCCGGATGGATGCGCGGCTGCACCGCTATCACATATTCGGGCGGCTCTGGTCACCCGACTGGGCGCGTTTCATACAGATCGTTCGGATTGGCACTCCGATTGCTCTGACGGTGACGGCAGAGGCGGGTATTTTCGGCGCGGCGGCTTTCATGATGGGACGCATCGGAGCCGCTGAACTGGCTGGGCACATTGTTGCACTGCAACTGGCCGCGCTCGCGTTTCAGGTGCCGTTTGGCGTGGGGCAAGCGGTAACGATCCGGGTCGGTTACTTCTATGGCGCGCGAAACAAAGTGGGGATCAAACAGGCCGGATGGGTGTCGCTGGGCCTGAGCGCGGTCTTCATGTCACTCACCGCCAGCGCAATGGTGCTGTTCCCGCTGCCACTCATGCACATTTTCATCGATCCGACGGCGCCCGAAAACGCGGTGACGGTTCTGTTCGCGCTGCAATATCTGTTGCTGGCGGCGATCTTTCAGCTTGCAGACGGGCTTCAGGCGGTCGCAGCCGGAGCGCTTCGCGGCCTTCAGGACACGCGCGTCCCAATGTGGATGGCGATTTTCAGTTACTGGGTACCGGGCATAGGGATGGCGATTGGCCTCGGCTTTTTTACCCCTTGGGCAGGGGTGGGCGTTTGGATCGGCCTTGCAACGGGGCTGTTCTTTGCCGCGATCCTGCTGACGTGGCGATGGATGCGGCGGGACACTCTGGGTCTCACCGCACCTGCGCCAGTCATGGCCGTTATGCCGCCTGCACAATCCGCTGTGTAACTTCGCGCTGCGGATAGGGGATGTTGATGCCAACATCATCAAAGCGTGCCTTGGCCTTCTCTGTCAGGTCCCATGAAACCGCAAGATAATCGCCGGTGTTGCACCACACACGCAGGCCAATCCCCACCGAACTGTCATCCAGTGAACTGACGAAAGCCTGCGGCTCGGGATCGCGCAAGATACGGTCATCCTCCTGCGCCAGCGACAAAAGCTCGCGCCGCGCGTCGGCCATGTCATCGTCATAGCCAATCCCGATCAACAGCTCGAACCGGCGGACCGGATGGCGGTGAAAGTTGATGATCGGCTTGTTCCACAGCTCGGAATTCGGGATCATCACAAACAACCCGTCAAACTGTTTCAACTCGGTCGTGAACAGGCCGATATTCTCGACCTTGGCGGTGATATTGCCAGCCTCAATCGCCTCACCCACCTTGAAGGGTTTTTGTACCAAAATCATAACGCCCGCCGCAACATTGCTGAGCGTCCCTTGCAGCGCGAGACCGATAGCCAGGGCAACACCCGACAGCGCCGCGAGAATGCTCGTGGTCTGAACCCCGAACTGGGTCAGCACAGTGACCAGCACCACGATCCATAGCGCGTATTTCACGATGTTGGAAAGGAATCGGGCGACGGTCGGATCGAACCGCTCGCCATTATTCAGCGCCCTCGAGACCATCCGGTGGATGATGCCGGCCAGCATCAGCCCGATCACCAGAACCGCAACCCCGCCCAGCAGATCCATGATGTTCAGGCGCAGCCAAAGAAGCATCGTTTCGGGGATTGAGAGCAATGAAATATCTGTGTCAGTCTGCAATTGATAAAACCTGTTCGATGAAATTATCGGAATGTCTCGTTAGAGTTCAATGGAAGACACGGGCGCTTGTTCCAAGAATGTCCGATAGCGATCTGATCCCTGGTCGGATTGGCGGCGAACACCTCGAAAATTTTTCGGCGCGCAACGCTTGACTCAGGCGGTCGTCACAACCAAATGCCCCGCGTTGGCACTCTCAAGTGGGGAGTGCCAAGGATCATTCAAACCAACTTTGAAAAGAGAGGTCATCACTATGGCATTTCGTCCGCTGCACGACCGCGTGGTCGTCCGTCGCATCGAAGCCGACCAGAAGACCGCTGGCGGCATCATCATTCCCGATTCAGCCCAGGAAAAGCCCAGCGAAGGCGAGATCGTCTCCGTCGGCGAAGGCGCGCGTGACGATGATGGCGATCGCATCGCTCTCGACGTCAAGGCAGGCGACCGAGTCCTGTTCGGCAAATGGTCGGGCACCGAAGTCAAGATCGACGGGGAAGACCTGCTGATCATGAAGGAAAGCGACATCATGGGGATCATCAGCTGATCAGCTGAGCCTCAAGCTATCCCTCTACTCAACAAAATTTCAGGAGAAACACTATGTCAGCCAAGGACGTAAAGTTCGGCCGCGAAGCACGCGAAGGCATCCTCAAGGGCGTCGATACGCTCGCCAATGCCGTTAAAGTGACGCTCGGCCCGAAAGGCCGCAATGTCGTGATCGACAAGAGCTTCGGCGCACCGCGCATCACCAAGGACGGCGTCACCGTCGCCAAGGAAATCGAGCTTAAGGACAAGTTCGAGAACATGGGCGCGCAGATGCTGAAGGAAGTGGCATCGAAGACCAACGACCTCGCCGGTGACGGCACCACCACCGCCACCGTTCTGGGTCAGGCTATCATCCGCGAAGGGATGACCGCCGTTGCCGCCGGTATGAACCCGATGGACCTGAAGCGCGGCATCGACGCTGCCGTTTCCAAGGTGACCGCAGACCTCGTCGGTCGTTCCAAGGAAGTCGCCGGTTCCAGCGAAGTCGCGCAGGTTGGCGTGATCTCTGCCAATGGCGACAAGGAAGTCGGTGAGAAGATCGCTGAAGCCATGGAAAAGGTCGGCAAGGAAGGCGTGATCACCGTCGAAGAAGCCAAGGGTCTCGAATTTGAGCTGGACGTTGTCGAAGGCATGCAGTTCGACCGCGGCTATCTCTCGCCCTACTTCATCACCAATCCGGACAAGATGACGGTCGAACTCGAAAACCCGTACATCCTGATCCACGAGAAGAAGCTCTCCAGCCTGCAGGCCATGCTGCCGGTGCTCGAAGCGGCCATGCAGAGCGGTCGCCCGCTACTGATCATCGCTGAAGACATCGAAGGCGAAGCACTCGCGACCCTCGTCGTGAATAAGCTGCGCGGTGGCCTCAAGGTTGCAGCGGTCAAGGCACCGGGCTTTGGCGATCGTCGCAAGGCCATGCTGCAGGATATCGCGATCCTCTCCAAGGGTGAGATGATCTCCGAAGACCTCGGCATCAAGCTGGAAAACGTCACGCTGGGCATGCTGGGCGAAGCCAAGCGCGTCACCATCGACAAGGACAACACGACCATCGTCGACGGCGCCGGTTCGGCAGACGACATCAAGGCGCGTGTGGCCGAAATCAAGACGCAGATGGAAAACACCACCAGCGACTATGACAAGGAAAAGCTGCAAGAGCGTCTCGCCAAACTGGCTGGCGGTGTTGCCGTGATCAAGGTCGGCGGCGCTTCGGAAGTCGAAGTGAAGGAACGCAAGGACCGTGTTGATGACGCGCTGCACGCAACCCGCGCTGCTGTTGAAGAAGGCATCGTCCCGGGCGGCGGTACGGCTCTGCTGTACGCTTCCAAGGTTCTTGAAGGGCTGAAGGGCGACAATGACGATCAGACGCGCGGTATCGACATCGTTCGCCGTGCAATCCTGACGCCGCTGCGCCAGATTGCCCAGAATGCGGGTCACGATGGCGCGGTTGTCTCTGGCAACCTGCTGCGTGAAGGCGACGAAACGCAGGGCTTCAACGCCGCAACCGACGTGTACGAAAACCTGGTAGAAGCCGGCGTGATCGACCCGACCAAGGTCGTGCGCACCGCTTTGCAGGACGCAGCTTCGGTAGCAGGCCTGCTGATCACGACCGAAGCGGCCATCACTGACGCTCCGGAAGACAAAGCCGCTGGCGGCGGCGGCGGCATGCCCGATATGGGCGGCATGGGCGGCATGGGCGGCATGGGCGGCGGCATGGGCTTCTAAGCCGGAGCCAATGCTTCAAATGCGAGAAAATGGCCCCGTCGGAGAGATCCGGCGGGGCTTTTTCTTGCGAGCAATTATGAACTAGTGAGAGTGCCATGCATAAGTAAGGCAGGAGGATTAATCTATGAAATGCCCAATAAACGCCCATGTCGCCGTCGTCGATGGTGAGACCTTCCGGCTTTATCGCAATCACGGAGCGCTGTTCGAGCCCAAACTGCGCGCCGAAGACACGCCCGAGCTTGACCTCAGCAATTTCAGCGCAGCCGTGCGTCATCAGGATCCGGTCAGCCAGCGCCTGGGCCGGACTGACCTCAATGAGCTTGCCCATGGGGCTGCGGTAGCCGAGTGGCTCAATGCGCGGGCGATCGGGGGGGATATCGACGACATCATTATCATAGCCGATCCCAAGACACTCGGAGAAATGCGTCGCCATTACCATTCCGAGCTTGAAAAGCGCATCGCCGGCGAGATCGACAAGACGTTGACCGGCAAACCCACCGACCAGATCGAGCGGACCATTACAGCAGCCGACTGATCCCGCCAGAATAGCAAAAGCCCCGGAGCGCTGCGGACCCACTGCTGTGCACTACGGGGCCTTGCCGCACCGACATGAAGTCCTCAGAGGCCCTGGGCGCCCGAGCGCTGTCCTGGCGGAGACGAACGCGTTCACCTGCGGATTATCACGCACCGCACCGCCGCCGAAATCGGTCTCGATCGCGCCCGGTGCAATCACGTTGACGCGAATGCCGCGCTCACCCAGTTCCCTGGCATCGTAGCGGCTAAGTACTTCGACCGCGCCCTTCATCGCCGCATAGGCCCCGTATCCGGGCAAAGCGAAGCGAGCGAGGCCGGATGAAACGAGCCGCACGCGGCTGTCTTCGCCCAACAGGCCGACGGATGCTTGAGTCAACGCAAGCGGAGCACGCACATGCAATCGGTACATCGCATCCAACGCGTCGAGCTCGGTTTCGGCAAGGGGTGCGTGGTGCGCAGCGCCAGCATTATTGACCAGCGCATCGAGGCGATCCGCGCCCAGATTTGCAAGGTCCGTCTTGACCTCGGTGATAAGATCGGCGGCGTCGGCTTGCTCGGCGTCATAGAGCAGCAGGGGTAAGGCGCCTGCTGGAAGAGCGCGCCGCCCTTGAAGCAGAGATCGCAGGTCTGGTGGACGAGCCGCGCGAGCGCTTGCGGATCGGCGCTCCCGTCGATTTCGGCGCGCGTTTCGTTGCGCCGGTGATCGCGGACCTGCTGCGCGAGGCACCCGGACTCGATGTCGAACTGGTGCTGGGCAGCGGGTTCGACAATCTCACCGGGTCGGGTCTGGACGCTGTGGTGCGGATCGGACGCTTGAGCGATGCGAGCCTGATCGCAAAGAAGGTCGGTGCGGTCCCGCGCGTTGTGGTCGCGTCATCGGACTATGCTGCCGAGTTCGGCCTGCCCCCATCGCCCGAGGACCTCGCCGCACATCCCTTCGTCTTTTACCAAACAGGCCAACGCCGGATGGCGCTTCCTCTTCACAAAGGAGACAGACAGGCAGAGATCGAGGTGAGTGGGCGCACATCCGCCAACAGCGTCTCGGCGATCCGCGAACTTGTGTTGGGCGGCGCGGGACTGCACCACGGCCCGCTCTGGGCCTTTGACGAGGATATCAAGGCTGGTCGGATGACCGTCATGCTCCCTGAATGGCAATGCATGGCCTTCCCGCTTTATGTGTTGTGGGTGTCGACAGCTTCCTCCCGGCAAAGATGCGCGCCTTTGCCGGGAGGTTTGCTGACCGGGTGGCGCGTGAGAGCGCGCTTATAGCCTGATTGATCGGATTACCCGCCCTTGCGGCTCGCCGCGGCGGCTTCGATCACGCTTTCGTCCCACGTGACTTGGGTCTGGGTCTGCGGATTGAAGCGCGTGTTGGCATAGCTCGCCTTTTCAGCCGCCGCGATTTCCTGCGCTGTCAGATGCTCGCTCGGCTCCAGCGCGAACACATCGACGCCGCGCGTGATCTCGGTCCCGTAGATGCGGCCATTGTACCAGTAGGATGACCAGTAACCGCCTACGACGAGCTGTTCTTCATCAATCGGTCCGCGATCGAAATAGGCGATCTCAACCGGATTGGCGCTGTCAGTGAAGTCCATCACGCTGATCCCGCCCTGATACCAGCTTTGGACAAAGATATCGCGGCCCGGCACCGGAATGATCGATCCGTTATGCGCGACACAGTTTTCCGTATCGCTTTGCGGGGCGGGCATTTTGTAGTGACTGCGGAAGACCAGTTTGCCATCGACGATGTCGTAAATCGCGTTGGCTCCCCAATCCATCGGGTCAGACGCGCTGCAACGCGGGCGTCCGCCACCGCCCCATTCATCGGTAAAGATCACTTTTGTGCCGTCATTGTTGAACGTGGCCGAATGCCAATAGGCAAACCCTTTGTCGAAAACGGCATCGGTGCGCACCGGATTATAGGGATCGGAGATGTCCATGATGATCCCATTGCCCGAGCATGCGCCCGCCGCGAGGTTCAGCGACGGGAACACGGTTATGTCATGGCACTGGTTGGTCTGGCGCGTGTTCTGCGTGCCCTCGCCACTTTCGCCGCCTTTCCAAAGACCGGCAATCTCCCCCGTCTCGCTATCGGCAAAGACGCGCGGGCTGCTGACGATGCGCGCCTTTGACGGGTCTGCCAGCGGAATTTCGATCACGTCGATGCTGAACAGGGCTGTACGCGAGTCCGCCGGATTGTCGATGCAGCGTGCCAGTTCTTCGGTCTCACGCACGCGCGAGGTGCCCGAATTGTAGACGACGATCTTTTCAGCGTCGGAACTGACGATGGAATGCGTGTGACTGCCTCGGCAGGTCTGAACCTGGCCCACCTGCCGGACAGCGGTAAGATCGGAGATGTCGAAGATGCGAAGGCCGCGGAAACGCTCCTGCGACACATCGCCTTCAACACCCTGAAGCCCGCAATCCACGCGGCCCCGTGTCTGCTCGACACTCATCACAAGGATATCGCCGACGACCGAGACATCGCCCTGCCCGCCCGGACATACGACAGAGCTCATCAGGTTCGGCGCGCCATCATCGCCCAGTTTGTAGATATTGAAACCGTGGTAATTGCCGGTGACCATGATGTCATCGAAGAACGCCATATCGGTGTTCGCAAAATCGAGCAGCGGAGAGCGCTCGGCGAACTGGGTCAGGCTTTCCTCCTCATCATCGCGAACTGGCGTTTCACCATCAGCTTCAGCGGCAGAGTCGGCGTCAGGCTCAGCGGTCTCCGCTCCTTCCGCCTCGGTCCATTCCAGTTCTTCATCGGCTTCGGACGTCGCGCCCTCTTCGGACACGTCTTCAGGCACTGCAGGGCGCAGATCAGCAGGATTATCGGGATTGAAGAAACCCGCCGGTTTACGCAGGCTCACCACTTTGCGCAGGTTCATGATCGCTTCGCCTGCATCGGCAAAGCCAGGAGTAAGCCCGGCACGCGGATCAGGGGAAAGCTCTGCGAGCAGGGCGTTCATTTTTGTGATTTCGGCGCTCTGGTCCGCCTCGATATCCCCGACAAAGCGGAACAGGACGGGGTCTGCTGCACTGCCCGGCTGGTCGAGCAGATCATCGACCATCTCGATCGCGCCATTATGATGCGCGATCATCAGGGTCAGGAACATGCGGTCAAATTCGACCCCTTCCAGCGTCGCCAGCTCGGCCATCTGCTCCGGCGTTGCCATCCCTGCCATTGAGGAATGGTCGACCATTACGTGTTTGGAGTGATCCATACCGTCAGAGTGACCCGAATGATCCATCATGCCGACCATCACGGTCTTTTCGCCGCGCGTTTCCAGCCATTCGTTCATAAAGACGATTTCGTCTTCCTGCGCAGCTTCGATCCGGCCTCCAATGTCGACAATCTCTTCGCGCGCAGACCGGTCCTTGATCAGCTTGGCCATTTCCACGGCCTGCTGGTGGTGGACGATCATGCCCTGCATGAAGGTGGCATCTGCCGGGGAATAGGTCGCCCCTGCCAGTTGGATTGCCTCGTCAGCGGAAAGCGTCTTACTCGCCTGACCGGGTGCGCCGGGCTGAACGATGGGCGCAGCTTGGGCCAAGGCGACACTGGATGATCCCAGCAACATGGCAGTCAGGATTGCGCGCGCAGGACGCAGTTGGATTGGATCGGACATTGAATTCCCCGTTGGAGTGAAAATGGTTGATGCGCAAAGTGCCGCTGTTCACTTTCCAGTCAAGGGCTGTGTCGCATAGCTGTTGATGAGCCGACGGAGACCCAGGCTGGGAACTTTGGTCGGCTCGGTCGCTTAATACAGTACCGCGAGTGACTTGGTATGGCTGCTGTTACTGCTACCCTTGCTAACACGAAGAGAGTTGCACAGACAGTCCGGTCGCTTGCATCGCACCATTGGTCGCAACCGCCAGCCCGTTCGCTTGCAGCGACGAATCGAGCGTGGCTATCGCTGTAATTTAATATTACGGTAACCCAATTCGGAGACACTTTCATCCATGCTTCGTAATCGCCGGCTTATCGCTCTTGCTGCTCTGATCTCAGGACTCGGGGCTTTCGCTGCGCCCACCCATGCGGATACGACCGACCTCAAGGCGAGTTTTGACAGCGCCTTCGGCACACAAGTGCGATCTCCGGCAACTTTTGATGCCGTCTATGCGACCGATTTTGAACAACGTATTGCCGAACTGGCAAACGGATCGCGGGGCCGGATCGGTGTCTATGCCGTGGATTTGGCGACCGGCGATGAGATTTCCGTTCTGGGCGATCAGCGCTTCCCTATGGCCTCCACCAGCAAGGTAGCCGTAGCCGCTACATTCCTGGCCGGTGTGGATTCAGGGCGGTTCAGCCTGACCAGCGAATATCCGTTGATGATCAGGGTGCGTTCGAAAAGATTTTCCTCTGAGCGCGCACCGGTGAAGGCAGGTAATTATGTGCCTGCCCATGAGTTGATCAGCCTGATGATCTCCAAAAGCTGCAACAGTTGCACCGATGCGCTGCTGCGTGTCGTGGGTGGCCCGCAAGCCGTGAACGAATGGATGCGCGACGAGGCCGGGCTCGCTGATTTCGAACTGTCGCGCGATATTGCCACTTTGGTGCGCGACGACGGCGAATATGATCCGGTCGAGTGGATTGACCCGCGCGATTCGGCCACGCCGCGCACGATGGGCCGCTTGCTTGCAGGCATTTATCAGGGCCGCTGGCTCAGCGCGCAAAGCAGGCGTCTGCTGATTGCGGCGATGGAAGAGACAACCACCGGTCGCCGCCGCATGAGCGCTGCTCTGCCAGAAGAGGCCGGTCTGGCGCACAAGACCGGCACGCTTAGCCGGACAGCCAGCGATATCGGGATTTTCCGGCTTTTGGATGGCCGCGCGGTTGCCGCTGCGATTTATGTCACCGGTCAAAGCTCAAGCCTGATTGACGAAGCACGGAACAAACGGACCGCGCGCAAGATGCGCGATGAACGGATCGCGGCAATTACGCGGGCGCTGTATGACGGATTCACCGCGAAGGCCCGGCTTGAGAGTGATCCTACGCGCAACTGGACCAACGCACCGCAGCCCGCAGCGGGCAGTTAAGGCGACGACCGACAAGACCCGCACGAAAAAGGGCGGCGCCTCGCGGCCCCGCCCTTCTTCGATCAATGACCCTCATCAAATGGGGGCAAGGTCAGCGAATTATTCGCCTGCCATCATCTTTTCAGCTTCGGCAGCTGCGCCCTCGGCAGCTTTTTCGACTTCGCTGGCACCTTCAGCAGCGGCGCCCGAAACGGCGTCAGCGGCATCACCAGCAGCTTCGGTCGTGGCGTCGGCTGCGTCGCCAGCCATTTCGCCGGCACCGTCAGCAGCTTCACCAGCAGCGGCGGCGGTGTCGTTCACAGCGGCGTCAGCTTCTGCGGCCATTGCGTCAACGGTGTTGCCAGCTTCGTTTGCTTCTTCAGCACATGCGGCAAGGCCGAGGGTCGAAGTGGCGATGGCGGCGGCAAGAATGATCTTACGCATAATGAAAATTCCTTCTTTCGAACGCATGGTGCGTTCACTTTGAAAAACGCGAAAGCCAAATGGGCATTTCACGGGAAATCGGGACAATTGACCCTTGTTTCCTGGCGGCCTTAATAATGGCGGAAATGTGGCATTACAAGCCGAATGAGGCAAACTAGCCCTATTTTCGCCTCTTTTATGCCACATTTTACCACATATTACATCGGCTCCCGACTCCTACCCGCGCCGATGCGGACCGATTATCCCGGCGGCGTTTGATCAACCAACTCGCGCAAAATCCGCTTACTTGGCGCCGCTGGCAATGCTAGCAAGCGCACCATGTCTCAACAGCAGCATCTCTATCTCGTCGACGGGTCCTCATACATTTTCCGGGCGTATCACCGGCTCCCGCCGCTCACCAATCCCGAGGGCACGCCGGTGGGTGCGGTTTACGGCTACACCACGATGCTGTGGAAGCTGGCCGATGATCTCGATGCCGCCGAAGGTCCGACGCATCTTGCGGTCATTCTGGATAAGGACTCCAAGAGCTTCCGCAACGACATCTATCCCGAATACAAGGCCAACCGTCCCGAACCGCCCGAGGACCTGCGCCCGCAGTTTCCCTTGATCCGCGATGCCACGCGCGCCTTCAGCCTGCCCTGCATCGAGGAAGCTGGCCTTGAAGCGGACGATCTGATCGCATCCTATGCACGCGAGGCGCAGCGGCAGGGCTGGAACGTGACGATAGTTTCGTCCGACAAGGACCTGATGCAGCTGATCGGAGAGGTCGATGGCACCAATGGGACCGGACGCATCGACATGCTCGATACGATGAAGAGTGCGCGCATCTATATTCCCGAAGTGCAGGAAAAGTTCGGTGTCGAGCCTGAGCTCGTCGGTGATGTGCTCGCCTTGATGGGGGACAGCGTCGATAATATCCCGGGCATTTACGGCGTCGGGCCGAAGACTGCGAGCAAGCTGATCGCAGAACATGGATCGCTCACCGCCGCGCTGGACCAAGCGCCCGAGATGAAGAAGTCAAAGCTGAAAGAGCGCCTGCTGGAAGGCCGCGCGGATGCAGAGATGTCGCGAGTGCTGGTCACGTTGAAAGAGGATTGCGACCTGCCCGTCGCGATCGAGGATATGCGGATCGAGGCGATCCCCGAAGAACCGCTGACGCAATTTCTCCAGACGCACGGATTCACTTCGCTGCTCAAACGTCTGGGCGCAGGATCAGGCAGCCCCGAACGCACCAACAATCTGCACCCTGACAAGGCGGAAAAGGCGGGGGATGCCGGCACGCCACAGGGTTCGCGGCAGCCTCTGCCTGAAATGCCAGCGGTTGATCGCTGCGCCTACAAAACAGTGCAGACCATCGAAGCGCTGGAGGAGTGGGTGCAGCGCGCGATCACCGCGAGGCTGGTTGCAGTCGATACCGAGACTTCGGCGCTCGATGCGATGCAGGCTGACCTTGTCGGGATCAGCCTTGCGCTTGGCCCAAATGATGCGTGCTACATCCCGCTGGCGCACGGCGGGACCGATATGTTCGATGAGAAACCCGAGCAGATAGACCGCGACGCAGCGCTTGCGGCGCTGCGCCCGATGCTGGCGGACCCGTCCGTCCTCAAGGTCTTTCAGAACGGCAAATACGATCTCAACGTCCTCGCGCGCTATGATTTGCCGATCCACCCGATCGAAGACACCATGGTGATGAGTTTCGCGCTGGATGCAGGGCGCGGTGAAGCCGTGGGCGGAGGGCACGGGATGGATGACCTGTCACAGCGTCACCTTGGCCACACGCCGCTGTCATTCAAGGACGTGTGCGGCACGGGCAAGAAAGCGATCCCGTTTGGCGAAGTGCTGCTGGACCGGGCCACCGAATATGCCGCCGAAGATGCCGATGTGACCCTGCGGCTGTACCGCGTGCTTAAACCTCGCCTTTCCGAGGAAGGCGGCACCCGGATTTACGAGCGCGTTGATCGCCCGTTGATCACAACGGTGGCCGGGATGGAGCGCGAAGGGATAAAGGTGGACCGGGCCCAGCTGGCCAGGCTTTCCGAAGAGTTCGCGACCACCACCGCCGGGCTGGAAAAAGAGATTCACGCGCTGGCCGGCGAGGAATTTGCCGTGGGCAGCCCCAAGCAACTGGGCGAAGTGCTGTTTGAAAAGATGGGCTTCAAAGGCGGCAAGAAGGGCAAGAGCGGGCAGTATTCGACCGATCAGTCAGTGCTGGAAAAGCTTGCCAATGACCGTACAAACGAAGGCGCGCCGATTGCCAGGAAGGTGCTGGAATGGCGGCATTTGTCAAAGCTGAAGTCAACCTATACCGATGCGCTGCAGGGCCAGATCAACTCTGACACCGGACGCGTTCACACCAGTTATTCGCTGGTCGGCGCGCAGACGGGGCGGCTGTCCTCGACTGATCCCAACCTGCAGAACATCCCGATCCGCACCGCTATCGGTCGCACCATTCGTGAAGCATTCGTGCCCGAGGAAGGCTGCACGCTGCTCGCAGCCGACTATTCGCAGATCGAATTGCGGCTGGCTGCGCATATGGCCGATGTCGATACGCTGAAAGAGGCATTCGCGAATGGCGAGGACATCCACTCGCGCACCGCCACCGAAATGTTCGGCGAAGTCACCCGGGACTCGCGCGCGCAGGCGAAGACGATCAATTTCGCCATTCTTTACGGCATCTCGCGATGGGGTCTGGCGGGCCGGCTTGAAGTGGAGCCGGACGAAGCGCAGGATATGATCGACACCTATTTTCAGCGCTTCCCCGGCATCCAGCGCTATATCATGGAGACGCTGGAAACGGTGAAAGCGAAGGGGTATTCGGAAACCCTGTTCGGTCGCAAAACATGGTTCCCGCGCATCACGTCAAAGAACCAGGCTGAGCGTCAGGGCTCTGAACGCGCGGCGATCAACGCGCCGATACAGGGCACCAGCGCGGACATTATCAAGCGGGCGATGGTGCGGATGCTGCCGGCGCTGCGCGATGCGGGCCTCAACGATGTGCGCATGCTGTTGCAGGTCCACGATGAACTTGTATTCGAACTGCCGGAAGGCGATGTGGCCGCCGCCTCGCCCATTATCGAGCGGGTTATGGCCGAGGCTACTCTGCCTGCGGTGAAGCTCGACGTGCCGCTCGTCGTGGATATCGGCACCGGGGCAAGCTGGGATGCTGCGCATTAAAAGGTAAGGTGATGCCATTGCAAAACTCGGCCACACTATACGTGCCAATTTTGACCGCATTTTTAGCTGCTCGGGCTGCGTCGCGCTTTCTTACACGCCGAGCGCATGATGAGATGATCCGGCAGCGGAAAGCCGATGCACTAAGCAACGTATTAGGGGCAATCGCGGATATTCGAGACTGGTAGAGGGTGACACAACTTGATCTGGCCCGCGACTACGAACCAACCCAAGACATTCATCGAGAAAGAACAGAAATATTTGTCCGGGCAAAAAGGCAGCTCGCAAAGACGCTCTCTCGTGAAAGCTGGCTACTTCCAGAGCCGGTACGGGCTATTACCGACCAGCTAGAGAGCGAATTGGGAACGCGTTACGATAGGTGGTTCGAGCACCTAGACTCGCGTGAAGCCGCAGCGAAACAGGCTAGTGTGAAGATTGAGGAAGTCGCAAAAGATGAACTAAAACGCCCCCCTTTCTGGCGACTATCATTCAATCGTGCTTATTCGCATTGGTCGGCTCCAGCGTTTCAGGCGCGAAGAAGCCGATCGGAGTCGCCTCGGCAGCGCGTTTCTTCAGCTCGCCGCGCATCTTGCGATATTCCTCTTCCATCCGCGATGTGACTGTCGCGCGGCTATCTTTAAGCGCTTCGGCAAAATCGGCTGCGGAAACTTCGCTGACATCACTTCCCACCCGGCGCAACGCGCCAAGCCCAGCCCGGCGGACCACATCTTCGAGGTCTGCCCCGGTGAAGCGCTCGGTCTCTGCGGCCACTGCTGCCAGATCAACATCAGGCCCAAGTGGCATTTTGCCGGTGTGGATCTTGAGGATATGCTCGCGTCCAGTCGCATCAGGCGTTCCGACATAGACCAGCTCGTCAAAGCGGCCCGGCCGCAGCAAGGCTGGATCAACCAACGTGGGGCGGTTCGTGGCACCGATGACGATGACGGATTGCAGCTCTTCCAGCCCGTCCATTTCGGCCAAGATCGTGTTGACCACGCGGCCCGTGACCTGCGGCTCACCTTGGCCAGAGCCGCGCGCAGGCACCAGACTGTCAATCTCGTCGATGAAGATAACGCACGGCGCGACGGCACGTGCGCGCTGAAACATGCGGGCAATCTGCTGTTCGCTCTCGCCATACCATTTGGACAACAGGTCCGAGCTTTTCATCGAGATGAAGTTGGCTTCGGCTTCCTTGGCAACTGCCTTGGCCAACAGCGTCTTGCCAGTTCCCGGAGGACCATAGAGCAGGAACCCTTTCGCGGGCCGAATGCCCAAACGCCGGAATGCGTCAGGGTTCTTGAGCGGCAGTTCGATCCCCTCTTTCAGCTTGTCGATGGCATCGCCTACGCCGCCTATATCGCTCCAGGCGACGTTGGGCATCTGCACCATAACCTCGCGCATGGCAGACGGCTGTATGCGTTTGAGAGCAGACAGAAAATCCTCGCGCGTGACGCACAGATCTTCCAGCACATCTGCCGGAATAGTGCGCTCATCCAGATCAAGGCGTGGCATGATCCGGCGCACCGCGTCGATGGCTGCCTCACGGGCCAGCGCCGCGATATCCGCACCCACAAAGCCGTGGGTGACGCGGGCAAGTTCATCCAGATCGACCTTTTCTTCGAGCGGCATACCGCGCGTATGGATCGAAAGAATTTCGCGCCGCCCGCGAGTATCAGGCACGCCGATTACGATCTCGCGATCAAAGCGGCCCGGCCGGCGCAGCGCCTCGTCAATTGCATCGGGGCGATTGGTGGCCGCGATCACGACCAGGTTCGCGCGCGCCTCAAGCCCGTCCATCAGTGTGAGCAGCTGGGCAACAAGGCGCTTTTCCGCCTCGCCGGGCACTTGCGTGCGTTTGGGCGCAATCGAGTCAATCTCGTCAATGAAGACAATCGCGGGAGCGGCTCTTGTCGCCTCGTCAAATACCTCACGCAGCCGCTTTTCCGATTCGCCATAGCCCGACCCCATGATCTCAGGTCCGTTGATGGTGAAGAATTCGGCGTCCGATTCGTTCGCCACCGCCTGTGCAAGGCGCGTCTTGCCCGTTCCGGGAGGTCCGTGGAGCAAAACGCCCTTGGGCGGATCAACGCCCAGCCGGGTGAACAGTTCGGGATAGCGCAGCGGCAGTTCAACCATCTCGCGCAGGGCCGTGATGGTGTCCTCCATCCCGCCCACATCATCATAGTTGACGCCCGCCCTGGGATCTCGAGGTTCCTCGAATTCAGTGCGCAGCTCGACCTCGGTGTTTTCGTCTATATGGACGATACCCTTGGGGCTGGTGGACGCGACTGAAAGTCTGATCTGTGTGAGCGCATAGGCCGGCGCGCGCAGCAACTGGCGCACATCGGATGGCATGTTCTGGACCGGTTGCTGACCAGTGGTCGCAACCAGATCACCCGCGACCAGCGGCTTACGGAAGAAATTTCGTTTTAGCGCCTGTGTCGGCCCTTGGAGGCGCATCTCGCGCTGGGCAGGCGCGAAAACCACACGCGTCGCCGGGCGCGATTCGGCCACAGTTATGACAACATGTTCGCCAGAGGCCGCCTCGGCATTGCCACGCTGGAGCCCATCCAGACGCACCACGTCCAGAGTATCATCTTCGGGATAGGCAGGCATCGCGATAGCAGCAGTGGACCGCTTGCCCGCTATCTCGACAACATCGCCATCGGTAATACCCAGTTCCTGGAAAGCGGATCGCGGCATGCGCGCAATGCCTTGGCCCGATTCCTCCTGCCGGGCAGCTGCCACCTGCAGGCGAACGGATCGCGTATTATTCGGGCTTTCAGCGTCGGCCATCGGCATTCCTCTCGCATCGTTGGGCGCTTGCTCTGATGAAAGCGATAGCTAGGTCTGAAGCCAAAGCATTGCAATCACGGTTATGGGAGAGACCATGCGCGCGCGTATGCCGCCAGCCGTTTTGGAGGACATGCCTGCTGACGACATGTTTGCTGCGGGCAGAAAAAAGCCCGGCACTAAGGCCGGGCCTGAAAGTTTGGGAGAGGATGCCTGTTAGGCACGTTGTCTTTCTGACGGCGATCACACTTTTGTGCAAGTGCGAAAGGCGCATTTTAAATTGCATTTAATGCATCATAATCGGTGATATGTTCACTTTCGATCACCGAAATCGAACAACTCTGCCTAATATTTATGCAACTGCCTAATTTGAAGGCGCTACCGCCAAAATTATATGCTGCGACGCAGCGAAAAACGGCTCCTTGATAATGCCCGATACGCCCGGGTTCCGCACCAGCACAGCAAGACAACGAGCCGCTCATCTGGATGGGTGACAGCCTCCTCGCAAATGACTAATCACCGCGCAGCCATTCGAACAAGAGCGGTCAGTCCAGATCGCGCAGCAATTCACAGTGAGCGATTATGTCCAAGATTTACTCCACCGCAGCCGAGGCCCTCGACGGGGTATTATCCGATGACTTGCTGATCGCGGCAGGCGGTTTTGGCCTGTGCGGCATCCCGGAGCGCTTACTTGATGCCATCAGGGACAGCGGATGCAGCGGCCTGACCTTCGCCAGCAACAATGCCGGGATCGACAATGAAGGCATCGGCAAGCTGTTGCGCACACGGCAGGTCAAAAAGATGATCAGTTCCTATGTCGGAGAGAACAAGGAATTCGAACGCCAATATCTCGCCGGTGAACTGGAAGTCGAATTCTGTCCCCAAGGAACTCTGGCCGAGCGAATGCGGGCAGGCGGGGCGGGCATTCCCGGCTTTTACACAAAGACAGGTGTCGGCACGCAGGTCGCCGAGGGTAAGGAGCACGCCGAATTCCCCGATCGCGATGGCATCATGTCCACCTACATACTGGAGCGCGGAATCTTCGCCGACCTCGCAATTGTCAAGGCGTGGAAGGCCGACGAGACAGGAAATCTGATCTTTCGCAAGACTGCGCGCAATTTCAATCAGCCTGCTGCGACATGCGGCAAGGTGTGCGTTGCCGAGGTGGAAGAAATCGTGCCCGCCGGCGCGCTGAATCCGGACGAGGTTCATCTGCCCGGCGTGTTCGTCAATCGTGTTGTTCTGGGCGCGCCTTACGATAAACTGATCGAATTCCGCACCGTGCGCGAGCGCGAGCCGGAGACCGGAGACGCGTGATCGCCGCACGTATTCTCACTCCTGCCCTTAACGTGGCGCTGATATGCGCTGCCGCGCTTAGCCTGTCGGGCTGTGTCGCGGCGGCCATTCCTGTCCTGGCAGGCGGGGTGCTGGTCCGCAGCCAGACTGACGGTGAAGACGCTAAGAAGGATGGCGAAGTGATTGTCGCCGAAGCAGCAGCACCCAAGCCCGATCCGGACGCAGCGCCAAAGGCCCGCGAAGAACTGGTTCGTATGTCCAATGACACCTCATCTCTCGCCATTGCATCCAGACCGGCTGGTTCATCCGGCGCTGCGTCGTCCAGCGCCACTGGCCGCTTCATTGTCGAAACGGGGAACGTGCCGGCGGCGGCCACTGCGATAGCGGGCAATCCGTTTGCTGATCTGGTCGCGTATGCGCAGTCGCGCGAAATCATCGATCCTGCCCTTCAAAGCCCGGGTCAGGAACTCACCGCCTCTGCTATGCTGCTTGAACCGGAGGAACTGAACGCCAAGCGCAAGCCATGCGCGGGGACCACGCTGACCGTCCTGATTGATCTGGATCCCAAGCAGGGTGTATTTGCCCCCGCCGCCTCGATCGCAGTGCCGGATAGCGCCGCTGCAAGCCTTGCCCGAATGCGTGAGAACGACATTACGGTCGCATGGATTTCGGGCGCTTCGGCCGCCTATGCGGGGGACGTTCGCGTCGCATTGAAAGAAAGCGGCCTTGATCCTTCGGGCAAGGATACACTGCTGATGATGCGTTACCCCGGTGATCGCAAACAAACACGGCGCGAAGATCTGGCAGCGTCCTCATGCCTGATCGCCATTGCCGGGGACGAACGTCGCGATTTCGATGAACTGTTCGCATATCTTGTTAATCCCGAAGCCGCACTCGGACTGGAATTGCTTATCGGCGATGGTTGGTTTCTGGTGCCCACCCTCGTCTCAGAAGACAGCTTTGCCACGCAGCCCGAAACAGCTCCCCAGACGCAAACCTCCCAGATTGCCAACCGCCCCTGATATTCAACGGCCTGATATCCAATGGAAAGCTCGCACAATGACTGATACCGCAACAAAGACCGGATGGACCCGCGATGAAATGGCCGCACGTGCCGCGCGCGAATTGCAGGATGGCTATTACGTCAATCTGGGAATTGGCATCCCCACACTGGTCGCCAACCATATCCCGGAAGGCATGCTGGTCACGCTCCAAAGCGAGAACGGGATGCTGGGTATCGGCCCGTTCCCCTATGAAGACGAGGTCGACCCCGATCTGATCAATGCGGGCAAGCAAACAATCAGCGAGCTGCCGCACTCCGCCTATTTCGACAGCGCCACCAGCTTTTCCATGATCCGCGGCGGGCACATCGATCTGACTGTACTGGGCGCGATGGAAGTGGCCGAAAACGGCGATATCGCCAACTGGATGATCCCGGGCAAAATGATCAAGGGCATGGGCGGCGCGATGGACCTGGTTGCGGGCGTGAAGAAGATCATCGTTGTCATGGACCACACGAGTAAAGCAGGCGATCCAAAGTTCATCCCCGAATGCACTTTGCCGCTGACCGGGGCAGGAGTGGTCGATATGATCATCACCAATCTCGCCGTGTTCCAGCGCCCTGATAAATCCTCAGCCTTCAAGCTCATCGAACTGGCACCGGGCGTCACCGCAGAGGATGTCGCGGCCAAAACGACCGCTGCCTATGAGGTTGCGCTTGGCTAAAGCGCCTGCCAGCGCTGGTACCCATCACCGCGATCTATCTGCTTTGCGGTGCTTTGCTGATTCCGACAATCGTCCTCGTGCCCTATCCGCAGGGTGCGTTTGATTATTGGTCATCAGCAATCCTGCTTGTTTACGGCGTGGTCCACCTGGTCGGCCTATGGAAGGCCTGGCCCTCCTTGCGCCCGTCAATCCGCTAGGTCAAAATCGCACATCAAGCCCGCTCGACAGGCCTGCATGAACGCGATACGCATGGCGGCATGGGATGGGTCTATACGTTCAAATTTCTCCATTATCTGGGGGTCATACTGCTGGCCGGAAACATCACGGTGACAGCGGTGTGGAAAGTCTTTGCGGATCGCAACGGCGACTGGCGACTCGTCGCCTTTGGTCAACGGATGGTGACGGGCACCGACTTTGGGCTGACCATTCCCGGCATCATCCTGACGATGGTGGGCGGCTATGGCTCGCTCTGGGTGATGGGATATTCACTGCATGAACCCGCCTGGCTGCTTTGGAGCCAGATCATGTTTGTGCTCGCTGGCATCATCTGGCTGTTCATCCTTGTCCCGATCCAGATAAAGCAGGCACGGATCGCGCGCGGCTTTACCGAGGCCGAAGGGATCACCGATGAATATCGCAGCCTTTCACGCCGCTGGATCACTTGGGGGCTGATCAGCACAATCCCGCTGACAGCGGTGTTGTGGCTCATGGTCGCAAAGCCGGGTTAGGCCCGCTATAGGCCTGGCGCATGACGCAATGGCTGAAAAGACCCCGCAATCCCAACTCACCGCTCGCCGGGCTTAAAGTGCTGGAGCTGGCACGCGTGCTGGCAGGGCCATGGGCCGGGCAGGTGCTGGCTGACCTTGGCGCGGATGTGATCAAGGTGGAGAGTCCCGAAGGCGATGGCACCCGCCAATGGGGGCCGCCATGGATCACGCGCACGGCACCTGATGGAGCCGAGCGGCAAGAGGCCGCCTATTACCACTCCTGCAATCGCGGAAAGCGTTCAATCGTCGCGGATTTTCGCAATGAGGCAGATCTGCGCCGTATCAAAGCCCTTGCCGCCGATGCCGATGTCCTTATCGAGAATTTCAAGACTGGCGGCCTCGCGAAATTCGGGCTCGATTACGCGTCGCTTGGCTCGGGCAATGCCGGACTTGTCTATTGTTCGATCACCGGCTTTGGCCAGACAGGCCCGCGCGCCAAAGAAGCCGGGTATGACTTCGTGATACAGGGCATGAGCGGGTTTATGTCCGTCACGGGAGAACCGGCGGGTGACCCGGTGAAAATGGGCATCTCCATCTCGGACCTCACCACAGGCTTATGGGCGGCAAACGGCATTCAGGCGGCTTTGTTGATGCGCGAGCGCGAAGGGCCAAATCAGGGGCGGGGCCAACATCTTGATATGAGCCTGCTGGATTGCTCGGTTGCGCTGCTCGCTAATCAGGCGACCTATCACTTCACAACCGGCGAAAACCCGCCGCGCATGGGCAATGCCCATGCCCAGGTCGCGCCTTATGGTGTCTATCCGGTCAAAGGCGGGCATGTGATCCTGGCCCCGGCCAATGATCGTCTGTTTGCAAAATTGCTGGAAGTCTTGGAGCTTCAGTCTCTGGGCGAAGACCCGCGCTTCTCCGGCAACGCAGCGCGCGTCGCCAATGCCGCGGCGCTCGACGCACTGATCGCGGCTGCAACGAGCCAGTGGCACAAAGCCGCTCTGTTGAAGGCCTGCAATACAGCCGGAATACCAGCCGGACCGATCAACCAGCTTGATGAGGTGTTTGCAGACCCTCAGGTCCTCGCCCGCGGCATGCGGATCGATCTGGGGGGAATGCCGGGTGTGCGTAGCCCGTTCGTGTTTTCAGACAGCGAACTGGCGCTCGACAACCCTTCCCCGATGCTGGGCGAACACGATTAGGACAACGCAGCAGCGACCCTTCGCCAGAGCCTTTCCAAAGGCCCTTGCCCGAACCGGCTGGCCCACACAGGGGACCATATCATCATCGCTGCAATCGGCAAAAAGCTGAGCGCGAACGCTTGCGCGCGGGTGACCTGAGCGAACAGTCCAAGCCCCCAGCCCGCAAAGAGCGCGGCGAAAATCAGGCTGGTCGCGAGGTAGTTGCTGAGCGACAACCGCCCTACGCTTGCCAGAACCCGCGTCACAGGGCCGGGCACCTCACCGTCAGACGGCGTCAGGAAAGCCATGATGAGCATGGCATAGGCAAAGCCGAGCAGCATATCGAACGGGGCTGAGACGATCAGAGCAGCAGGCCCGACCAATGCACCCGGAAAGCCTGCCGCGCTCACCCACAGAGCAATGCCAAGCAAGGCTGGCACTGCGACAATCGCGCTAACCGCTGCAAAGCGCTGAAGTCGGAATGTCCGCCACTCGCCCGCAAGCATTCGATCACGCCACAAAGCCATACCCAGCGCCATCGCCGCGCAATTCAGCGGGATCGAACTTGCGATCACTGTGAGTTGCCCCGGGATGCCGGAAGCACGCCGTGCCACTCTTTCGCCGAAACCTTCCTGTCCGAGATCCAGCGCATAGCGTATTGCTGCCGGATCAGAGCCATAGTTGCGCGCCACATAAAACGCCGCATCGGTGCCTGTGCGCCCGGCGTAAAAGTCGAGAACGCCCGCGCCAAAGTGCACCATGCCGCCTCCGACATGCACCGCAACCAGCCCAATGGCGACAGCATACAGCGCAGACACAGTGAGGCCCGCGAGCAGTGGCAGCGCCAGCCCCGCCAGCGCATACGCCCGAAGGATATCATTGTTAGCCAGCAGCACCGAATGCACCAGACCTATCGCGAACAACACCGCCATACGCGCGCCATGTCTGCGCCAGTGCCTGTGGTTGTCAGGTTCCCCGCCCCGATCCCGTTCCAGCAGGATCAGGCAACCCGCGCCAAACAGCATCGCGAACAGTGTGCGAAATTTGTCTTCAATGAAAACAAAGCTGACCAGCCACACCAGCCGGTCCATCGCACTTTCCATGCCAAAGGCGGCCGGGTTGTAATAGGCCTGTAAGGGCAGCGCGAAGGCGTAGACATTCATCCACGCGATACCGATCACGGCAATGCCGCGCATCGCGTCCAACTGAACAATTCGCCGCTTGGTTGGATGGTCAATGCGTGTGGAAGGCGGCTGCATCGTAATGGTGTAGCGCGATGCAGCCACCTAATCGTGTGTGAATTTTACAAAGCCTGTAAATCAGGCGATGGCCGCTTTCAGATCATCGATCAGATCAGTGCGTTCCCACGGGAAGAAATCACCCTCAGCCGTGCGCCCAAAGTGGCCGTAGGCCGCGCTCTGGCGATAGATCGGCTTGTTCAGGCCGAGATGCGTGCGAATACCACGCGGGGTCATTCCGCCGAGCTTTGAAATGGACCTGATTGCATCCTCGATACCCGCATCCGTAACGCCCTCAACGCAGGTGCCGTGCGTATCGACATAGAGCGACAGCGGTTCGGAAACGCCAATTGCATATGCGATCTGGATCGTGCAGCGCGTAGCGAGCCCAGCGGCCACGACGTTCTTTGCGAGGTAACGCGTGATGTAGGCTGCGCTTCGGTCAACCTTGGTCGGGTCTTTCCCGCTGAATGCGCCGCCGCCATGGGGCGATGCGCCGCCATAGGTATCAACGATGATCTTGCGTCCGGTCAGACCTGCATCGCCGTCCGGACCGCCAATTTCAAACGCACCCGTCGGGTTGATGTGCCAGGCGGTGTCGCCCGAGATAAAGCCATCGGGCAGGATGCCGGTGACGACTTTTTTCACATAGGCTTTCAGCTCAGCTTCCTTATCGCCCTTGTGATAGCCTTTGGCATGCTGCGTCGAGACGACAATAGCGGTGCAAGCGACCGGCTTGCCGTTTTCGTATTTCAAAGTGACTTGGCTTTTTGCATCCGGCTCAAGGAACGGCGCCGCGCCGGATTTGCGATCAGCGGCCAGCTGCTCCAGGATTTTGTGACTGTAATCGAGCGTCGCCGGCATCAGATCGGGCGTTTCATCGCAGGCAAAACCGAACATGATGCCCTGATCGCCTGCGCCTTCGTCCTTGTTGGAACCATCTTCGCCCGCATCAACACCTTGGGCAATCTCGCTCGACTGACCATGCAGGTGGTTTTCAAAGGTCAGCGTTTCCCAGTGGAAGCCGGTTTGTTCATAGCCGATTTCAGCGACCGTGCGACGCACCGCACTTTCGATCTCGTCGCGCGCGCCCGGCGCCCAATAGCTGTTGTACTTCCAGTCTTCACGGGTCGTATCAAACATCGGAGCGCAGCGGATTTCGCCTGACAGGACAACGCGCTGGGTCGTGGTCATGGTTTCGCAGGCAACGCGCGCTTCAGGGTCTTTGGCCAGCATCAGATCGACGATAGCATCCGAAATCTGGTCGGAGACCTTGTCCGGATGACCTTCGGAAACGCTTTCCGAGGTGAAGAGATATTCCTGGCGCATGAGTACTCCCGATGGATCTTTGATCAGTCTGGTCGGCCTGCCCTATTCGCCTGCTGTATGCAGATATAAGGAAACCTTTATGTGTTGGTGAACGCCCTAGCTGCGTGATCCCCGCAGCGCAAGCAGTCTTGACCCCACTTTGGCCCCCGCTCTTGGAAGTGCCAGCGCGAACAGGACGAGGAGCGCCGCCCAACCGAGTGGAAGTGCATTGCCCCAGCGTGCGAAAAGGGTTTCGGAACGGGCGCCAGGGATAAAACCTTCGATCGCCGATGCTTCGCCCATTGCGACGTGCTGGCGCACAATCCCGCGCGCATCGATCACTGCGCTAATGCCCGTTGTGGTGGAGCGCAGGACAGGAAGACCTTCCTCGATTGCGCGCAAGCGGGCCTGCGCCAGATGCTGCGGCGGTCCCCAAGATCCAAACCAGCCATCATTGGACGGGTTGAAGATGTAATCAGGGCGATTATCGGCATCGATGACCTGACCTGAAAAGACGATTTCATAACAGATCTGAACGCCCGCTTTGCCCTGCTCTCCCAGATCGAGAGTGCGCGGACCGGGGCCGGGCAGATAGTCGATAGACCCCGCGACCAATCGTGAAAGGCCAAGCGGTTCAAGAATAGATCGCATCGGCAGATATTCGCCATAAGGCACCAGATGCGCCTTGTCATAAGCGGCTATCGTCGTCCCCTCACCATTGATCGCCGATACGGAATTGCGCGCGCTGACCGCTTTTCTACGGCCCTCCACCACTCCGATATCAAGATTTACAAGCCCGGTGAGCAAGCGTGATTGCGGGCCGATCATATCGGCAATCCGGGTCCGCGCATATTCGGGATCACCCCGCCGTGTCACCGGATTGATGGCGGTCGTCCTGTCGTAATAGCGCTGCGGATACCCGTCTTCGAGAAAATCGGGGATCGCGCTTTCCGGCCACAGCACCAGCCGCGAACGGTCCCGGCCAGGGGTGGTCAATCGGGTCAGCCGAGTGAACTGTTCCTCGAATTTGGAGCCGTCATTGATCTCGCTCTGAGGGATAAAGGGCTGGACGAGGGTGAAGCTCCTGCCACTGTCATCCGGCTCCACCAATGATGGCAGCACCATGCCCAGCGCGACGACAAGGATCAGAAAACCGGTCTGCCCACTCTCCCGTCGCACAATACCGACAGCAATACCGGTCGCGATGATGATCGCCACTCCGGACAGGGCATAGGTGCCCAGCCACGGAAGGATGCGAGCAACGCCCGGACTCTCCCAACCACCCAACAGGACCAGACCCAAAGGCGGCCACGGATAGCCGGTAAAGGCCCAGCTGCGCACCCATTCAAAGATGATCCATGCGGCCGCAAAAAGTGTACCGAATGTGCTGAGCCCGCTGTTCGCCGCCAGCCTGCGGGCCAGCAAATGGGCTGTCAGTGCCGCCAGCGCCGGATACACCGCAAGGTAAACGCACAACAACGGCACCGCGACCCAGCCAAGGAATTCCGGCATTTTCGCCTGATGTGTGAACGCCGTGGCGATCCAGTTGTTGGCCAATGTCAAATGCGCCCAGCCGAACACCCAGCCCAGCCATGCCGCCGACTTCCAGGTCGCCGCGCGATGCAGCAGCGCCACAAACACCGCGAGCGCCGGGATCGCCAGCCACCAAGCATGGACCGGCGGATAGCCAAGCGCGGCAATCAGGCCGAGAGCCAGAGCGCTGAGACCCGGACGCCGGACCATCGCCTCCCAGCCCCCGTTCAAGCGGCGGGCAAACGTATCTTGCAGGCGATCAATCATAGCGCGAAGCGATCCGGAGACCTACGCGATTACAGATCAACCCACCGTTTCTAGCGTGTCGTCACCATCGCTGGATGATGCCGTATCTGCACCAATCGCAGGCGGCAGAACCGACGAATCGATTTCACCACCGACACCCGCATCAGCCTTTTTTACACGCGGTTTGCGCGTCCGGGCCGGTTTGCTGTCTTGGGCTTCCTTGGCATCTTTGACGGGCGCGCGACGGCGACGCGGCTTGCGCTCCGGTTCATCTTCGCGGCGGGCATCCTGATCAGCACTTTCCTGCTGGTCAGAGGGTTCGCCTTCTACGCCGCTATCGCCTTCTGCTTCAAAGCCATCATTGTCATCACGGCCGGTTTCATCGCGGCGATTGCGACCCCGACGATTTCCGCGCCGATTATCGTCGCGGCTATCACTGTCGTCCCGACCTTCGCTGCGCGCATTATTGTCATCGTCCGACTGATCGCGGCCTCTTTTCCGGTCATCGCTCCGGTCGTCACTGCGCCCATCGCCCCGACCGTCGCTACGCCCATCACCACGCTTTGCGCGCGCCTCGTCCTGGCGAGCCTTGTTGTCGGCTATGACGCGATAATAGTGGTCGGCGAATTGCAGGTATTGTTCCATCTGCACACGGTCACCATTGTGCTGCGCATCCTGCGCGAGCTTTTTGTATTTATCCAGCAATTGCGGCGCATTGCCGCGTGCACGGCTGTCAATCCGGTTGAGCTGGTTTCCGCCGCCACTCTGATTGCGATTACCGCGACCGCGGCGACGATTGTTACGTTGGTTATTCAAGGAAAATCTTCCCTCTCGCAGCCCGAAGTCACCGGCCATCTGCAATGTAGTCTCGCGCAGTTAAACTTTGCGCACATCACAGCCATTGGCTCTCCGTAGGCCCTGTTCCAGCCGCGCTTCTCATGAAATGCGGCGCACACTCCGCCCTTGCCAGTAACCCCATTTAGGGGGACCGTAGGGTCGTGACCCGCCCGGTCAAATACAGCTGTAAGTTCGGAGCTTGACTTGGCAATCTGCGCATTGCGCTTATCGGCAAGTCTGATTCGGGGGTAGACAGTCCCGACCCGTTTGCCAAGGCCTACTACCAATTTCCTGAAGAAAGCACCAATGCACGTGGCCGATTTGCAAGATCGTGTCGCACATCGACCGCAAAGCCCGCCTTTTCAGCCAATTCGGTCACGGCCTCGGCCTGCGTGTGCCCGATTTCCAGCACCGCCTTGCCCCCATCCAGCAACAAATTGCGCAGCGACGGGATGATAAGCCTGTAATCGTCCAGCCCCTCAGGCCCTGCAAACAGCGCACCAGCAGGCTCGAACTCCCGGACATTTGAGCCGATCTGCGCATCATTCTCCACATAGGGCGGGTTAGCAAGGATGAGCGCAGCCGGAACCAAGGCCGCGGCCCAGTCGTCACCGCGGCCACTCCGCTTCGTCCAGTCGGCTTCCTCAAACGTCGCCCGATCACAAAGGCCCAACCGTTCGGCATTATCGCGCGCCATTCTCAGCGCCCCTTCACTGCAATCAATGCCATATCCGGTAAGGTCACTGCGCTCTGCCAGCACCGACAGCAGCAACGCGCCTGATCCTGTGCCAAGGTCCAGTATGTCGGGCAGATTGAGATGGCCTGTCGGCACTTCATTCAACGCTTCGAGGGCCGCCTCGACAATGGTCTCGCTGTCGGGTCGCGGGATCAGCACGTCGGAATTCACTCTGAACTCGCGTCCGTAAAACTCGCAGACGCCGGTGATATAGGCGACCGGCTCATGCGCTGCACGGCGATCGACGCGGTGTTCAAACCGGGCAGGTTCCAGATCATTCATATGCCACAGCAGCATGTCGGACCGGCTCACTCCCAGCGTGTGCGCCATCAGCAATTCGGCATCCAGACGCGCGGTATCGCTAGTGAGCGCAAGTCGCTCGGCTGCCGCGCGAATAGCCTGCGAAATTGTCACTCGTTCAGCGCCGCCAAGCGCTTGCCTTCATCCTCCGCGATCAGCGCGTCGACCACCTCTGTCAGCCCAGGCCCGGCGAGCACTTCCTCCAGCTTGTGTAGCGTCAGCCCGATGCGGTGATCGGTCACGCGGCCCTGCGGAAAATTGTAAGTGCGGATGCGTTCTGAACGGTCGCCACTGCCCACCATTGCCTTGCGCGCTTCGGCCTCTGCGCCCTGCGCCGCGTCCCGTTGCGCCTCGAACAGCCGGGCACGCAGCACCTGCAGCGCCTTTTCCTTGTTCTTGTGCTGGCTGCGCCCATCCTGACAGGTGACGACAATGCCGGTCGGCTCATGCGTGATCCGGATCGCGCTGTCTGTCGTGTTCACATGCTGACCGCCCGCACCCGAAGCGCGATAGGTGTCGATCTTCAGGTCGCCTGCATCAATCTGCACATCGACATCATCGGGCTCTGGCAGGACCGCGACTGTCGCCGCGCTGGTGTGGATGCGCCCGCCGCTTTCGGTCACCGGCACACGCTGCACCCGGTGCACCCCGCTTTCAAATTTGAGCTTCGCGAACACGCCTACGCCGGTCACATTGGCGACGATTTCCTTGAATCCGCCCACTTCGCTGGCATTCATGCTGACAGGCTCGATCCGCCAGCCCTGCTCGGCGGCAAAACGTTCATACATGCGATAAAGATCGCCCGCGAACAGAGCGGCCTCATCCCCGCCGGTCCCGGCGCGAATTTCCAGCATCGCAGGCTTGCTGTCAGCGGCATCCCGCGGCAGCAGTGCAATGGCGAGCGCGCGCTCCTTTTCTGGTAAAGCCTCATTAATCGCGGCCAGCTCTTCAGCGGCAATCGCCTTCATTTCCGGATCAGCCAGCATTTCTTCCAGTCCGGCGATCTCCCCGCGCATTGCGGTGACTTCGGCGGCAACTTTCGCCACCGGCTCCAGCTCGGCATAATCGCGGCTGGCCTGCACGAACTCATCACCCTCCAGCGTGCCCGACGCCATGCGCGCTTCAAGCTCGGCGAAGCGATGGGCGATCTGGTCAAGTCGGGCGGCGGGAATTTGCAAGCGGGTTCTCGGCTCTGGAAGTTGACACAATTGACACGGCGTAAGCTGGGCTTTGGCGGTTATCTCTATGATATAGATGGCCCATTATGCGGGAGGCAAAGTTGACACTTGTCTGGACCGCTACCGTTTTTCGCGCTGGATTTGTCGGATGCTTAATAACCCAGAAACGTGGCCGTAGGAAAGAGGACGAACTGGCCGTCATCTGGCGAAATGAAGGACTAGAAATCCTGAAAAATGAATTGTTCGACCGCAGTATGACGCTCGCCACCGTCGCCTGTTATACGAAGCGGCGAGCCATCGCCTGTGACCGTGTATGACACGAGGCTGTGAGATGGCAGCTTTTTCGCTTTGTCAAAGCGCTTGCGTGGCGAACCGCTCGCAAACAACTCCGCACTAAATCCAGCGCGGCGCAACCGGGAGACCATACCCACTGCATCAGACATACGGTCATTGTCTTCGACGACTACGATTGCGTCAATTGTCGCAACCGCCCGCTCACCCACCAACATCGCCAGCCGCTCAATCCCCGCAGCCCAACCGACCGCCGGCGTGGCCGGACCGCCCAGCGATTCCATCAGCCCGTCATAGCGCCCGCCACCCAGCACGGTGCCTTGCGCGCCCAGTCGGTCGGTGATGAACTCAAACGCGGTGTGGCGATAATAGTCGAGGCCGCGCACCAGTGCCGGATTGCGCTCCCATGCGACACCGGCGGCGTCCAGCCCGCTGGTGACGGCGCCAAAGAAATCCCGCGCCTCACCGCTCAGGAAATCGTCGATCATCGGTGCACCATCGACATGCGCACGGTCGCGCGGGTCTTTACTGTCGAGAATGCGCAGCGGGTTTTTCTCCAGCCGGTCCTGACTGTCCTCAGACAATTCGCCGCGCACACTGGTGAAGTGCTCAACCAGAGCAGCGCGCCATGCCTCTCGACTGGTGCCATCGCCCAAAGTGTTTAGGTTGAGCGTGACGCCGTCATCAATCCCAAGCTCTTTCAAGAGCTGATCCGCCATAGCCAGCAGCTCGACATCCGCCTGCGGCTCGGCTGCGCCGATGATCTCTGCATCAATCTGGTGGAACTGGCGATAGCGGCCCTTTTGCGGGCGCTCATACCGGAACAGCGGTCCATGCGTTGCGATTTTCAGCGGCGCGTGCTGTTGCCAGCCATTGGTCAAATAAGCGCGCGCGATACCTGCCGTGAATTCCGGCCGCAAGGTTAGCGAGTCCCCACCCCGATCCTCAAACGAATACATCTCCTTCGACACGACATCGGTGGTCTCACCCAGCGAGCGGGCAAACACCTCGGTCTTTTCAAACACGGGAAATTCCGCGCGGCGAAAGCGGTACAGTTTGCGCACACGCTCGAATGTCTCGACCACAAAAGCGAAGGCCTCAGCATCGGGGCCAAAAATGTCCTGCGTGCCGCGAACAGCTTTTGGCGTTTGGGGGGAGGTGTTCTTGCTCATGGCATTGTCTTCTGACTCATGGGTGGTGCGATTAAGACCAAGGGAGGTCTTTCGCAATGGGGCAGCACCCGCTAGAGGCGCGCCACACATCTTTCACTCGAAGAATGAGACAATCATGCGCATCGACAAAATTCCGACTGGCCAAAATCCGCCTGAAGATCTGAACGTCATCATCGAAGTGCCCACGGGCGGCGAACCGGTGAAGTATGAATTCGACAAGGAATCGGGCGCGCTGTTCGTGGATCGCATCCTGCACACGCCGATGCGCTATCCGGCCAATTACGGCTTTATTCCGCATACGTTGAGCCCTGATGGCGACCCGCTGGATGCGCTGGTCATCGCGCGCTCACCCTTTATGGCGGGCTGTGTGGTCAGCGCGCGGCCGATCGGTGTGCTGAATCTTGAAGACGAGCATGGCGGGGATGAAAAGCTCATCTGCGTACCGGTGGACACGACCTTCCCGTATTATTCAGATGTGGGCGAAACCAAGGATTTGCCGTCAATCATTTTCCAGCAGATCGAGCACTTCTTCACTCACTACAAGGATCTGGAAGCCGAAAAGTGGGTGCGGATCGGGAAATGGGGCGACCGTGCAGAGGCCTGTCAGGTTGTTGTCGAAGCGATTGAACGCGCCAAGACGGGCGGCTGATCAGGCGGTAGTTGCATGATGGCGCGGGTGATGTGCCCGCGCTGCCTTACTATCAAGAGAGCACAAAAAACGCTTTCACAAGGCCGGTCAGGACAAACGGCAGACCGATCGCCAGCATCCACAGTGCGATAGTGTCGCGGCGGAATGCCGGGGCAAGAGCCGGGTCAGCAGCCTGATCGTCGCTAAGCTGGGTCCAGCGCTTTTCAAACCAGCGGCAGGCCGGGATGATCGCGGCGACCAGAATGACCAGAGCAGCGTAGGGCAGGATCGAAGAGGTCCCCGCTGCCAGTGCCTTGACCGTCACAAAAATTTGCAGCCCGGTATAGACCAGCAAGGCATAGGCGACATGATCGCTCATCGCTTTGCGCCAATCGCGCTGTTCTACCGCTTGTGCGTTGCTGTGTTCATGCGACATCTGGTTCATTCCACCGCTCCCCAACGGTTGCTTCTCTCTGGTCCAGAGTATTTCAAACCCTGCCTCGGGTTGCAAGCTCGGTAACAAAAATGAAATTTTGTTGCGCGGCGCGCATAAGTGCCAAAGTAGGGAGCTGAAATTGAGGGATAATCTTTTCTGACACAGCGCGCCGCACCCATGGCATAGCGAAAAGTACCCGCTGCGATTTTGCAGGTTGCACCTGGTTGCACCGGATCAAACCTGGATTACAAAGGGCGTGCCCAAGCATCGAATCAGCATTGTTGAAATGGCGCCAACCAGGAACATTGGCTTCGAAAGCCCGGCCAGGATCCCTGCAATAATCCTGCCAAATTTTGCCATAAGTCGCGCACTAAGTGCGATCGGCTCTTTTCTGAAAGGGCAAGGATGCTAAGGAAAGCTGGCAATGAGCGCAGATACAGACCTTGCAAACGCGACAAGCCCCAATTCAGCCACCAGTTTGGTTGGTAATGCAGTCGACAGCCCAATGCCCGGGCTGGATACCGGAGCACCTATCACCGCGACCGTCGATCTGCCCAATGGCGGGCTGGAAGTCATCTCGATCGCCAAAAGCTATGACAAGCGCGCGATCCTGACTGATATCTCACTGAGCGTCGGCAAGGGCGAAGTGCTCGGGCTGCTCGGGCCCAATGGCGCGGGCAAGACGACCTGCTTTTATTCGATCATGGGCCTCGTGAAGCCGGATTCCGGCCGTATCCTGATGGATGGTGAGGACGTGACGAAGCTGCCGATGTATCGCCGCGCGATCCTGGGGCTGGGTTATCTGCCGCAGGAAACCAGCATCTTTCGCGGAATGACGGTGGAGCAGAACATCAATTGCGTGCTCGAAATGGTCGAGCCCGATGCCGAAACACGGGCGCAAGAGCTGGAGCGGCTGCTCGACGAGTTCGGCCTCACCCGCTTGCGCGATTCCGCCGCAATGGCGCTTTCGGGCGGTGAGCGGCGGCGGTGCGAGATCGCTCGCGCGCTCGCAGCCAAACCTTCGATCATGCTGCTGGATGAGCCCTTTGCCGGGATTGATCCGCTCTCGATCAGCGATATTCGCGATCTGGTCAAGGACCTGAAATCACGCGGCATCGGCGTCCTGATCACCGATCACAATGTCCGTGAGACGCTCGATATCGTCGACCGCGCCTGCATCATATATGGCGGGCAGGTGCTGTTTGCCGGCACACCGCAGGACCTGGTGGCCGACGAAAATGTCAAACGGCTTTATCTGGGTGAGGGCTTCACGCTCTAATAAGCAGTATTATGGCTCTCGGTCCCCGCCTCGACCTTCGCCAATCGCAATCACTGGTGATGACGCCGCAATTGCAGCAGGCGATCAAACTGCTGGCGGCGTCCAATCTCGAAATCGAGACTTTCATCGGCGAAGCGCTCGAAGCCAATCCGCTGCTCGAAGCGGGTGCGGTCTCCTCCGAAAACACCGGCGATCCGGGCGAACCGGATGATATCCCGCGTGAGGAATTCACCGCAGACCAGTTGATCGCGCAAGGCGGCGGCGAAGGCGATGCACCGCTGGATATCGATGCCGGCGCGCTGGATCGGGACCGTGATACAGGGGATGGCGAAACACACTCCCGCAGCGCCAGCACCGACGACTGGGGCGGTGCATCAGCGTCAGGCGGCGCTTCGGCGATTGGGGGCGAATTGCCCGATATCGAAGCAACGCGCGCCGCCGAAGTCACTCTGGGCGAGCATTTGCTTTCCCAGATCGGCGCGGCGGTGCGTGACAAGCAGCAGGGCTTTATCGCGCGCCATCTGATCGGTCTGATTGATGATGCGGGCTATTTGCCATTTGACCTGCGCGATGTCGCCTATGATCTGGGCACCACGCTGGACGCGGTGGAAGAGGCGCTGGGTGCGGTGCAGACGCTTGATCCCAGCGGCATCGGAGCGCGCAGTCTTGCCGAATGCATCGCAATCCAGGCGCGTGAGGCTGACCGATACGATCCTTGCATGGCCCGCCTGATCGACAATCTGGAACTGGTCGCGAAGGGAGAGGTCGCACGGCTCAAACGGCTTTGTGATGTTGATGACGAAGACTTTGCTGACATGCTGCGAGAATTGCGAAGTTACGATCCCAAGCCCGGCCTCGCCTTCGCCCCGGCCAGCGACAGCGCGATTGTGCCAGACATTCTGCTGACGCCAAATGATGAAAGCGGGTGGGACATCGCGCTCAACGAGGAAACGCTGCCGCGCCTTATCGTCAACCGCGACTATTATGTCGAGCTGAACGAGAGCGGCTCAGCCGATCCCGAGGCGCAAGGCTGGCTTAAGGAAAAGCTGGCTGATGCGCATTGGCTGATCCGCGCGCTGGACCAGCGGCAGAAAACGATCCTGAAAACCGCCGCTGAAATCGTTAAGAAGCAGGACGGCTTCTTTCGCCGCGGCGTCTCCGAATTGCGCCCGTTGACCTTGCGCGAGGTCGCCGAAGAGATCGAGATGCACGAAAGCACGGTCAGCCGCGTGACCAGCAACAAATATCTGCATTGCGAGCGCGGCTGTTTCGAGCTGAAATACTTCTTTTCCAGCGGGGTTGGCTCCAGTGATGGCGAAGGCGCATCCTCCGAAGCGATCAAGGCCCGTATCAAAGCGCTGACCGATGCCGAGGACCCGAAAAAGGTGCTGTCGGACCAGAAACTGGTCGATTTGCTGAAAGAGGAAGGCTTTGACCTCGCCCGTCGCACCGTTGCGAAATATCGCGAGGCAGTGGGCATAGGCTCCAGCGCGCAGAGGCGACGGGCGAAAAAGCTGGATGGGCTTTAGCTTGTTTCATGCCCGCCCATCCGGGCGGGGGTCCTCGGTGCTGTTCCCTCCGCTGCGCTGCGGGGCACCTGCGGGCGCGCAGTCGCGCATGCGGACCCTCGTCGGGTCCGAGCCAACACACAGCTCATAACAGAGCGCTGAAAAGCGCTGCGCGAAGCGCAGGGCAAGCCCGACTGGGCGCCCGCAGCGATTACGCCGCAGGCCGTATGAGTGAGGACATCGCGCGGCGGATGCCGCGCGGTAGACAAGAAACCCTGCGTATTCAAACGCAGCGACTCGTGGAGTCACCAAGGTTTACGCTAAATTAACCTTTCCCGTTCAGACCTTGTGTGGTTAATACAGGGCAACACCTCTGAACGAGGCGTTATCAAACAGATCATGTCCAGCCAAACCGGGGCAGAGTAGGGGACCAAAGATGCGTGTGCTGTTGATTGAGGACGAGCCGACAACCGCCAAGGCGATTGAGCTCATGCTCACCACTGAAGGCTTCAATGTCTACTTGACCGATCTGGGCGAGGAAGGCCTCGATCTGGGTAAACTGTATGATTACGATATCATCCTGCTGGACCTGAACCTGCCGGATATGCACGGCTATGACGTGCTTAAGAAACTGCGCGTTGCCAAGGTGCAGACGCCGGTTCTGATCCTGTCAGGCATTGCCGAAATGGACAGTAAGATCCGCAGCTTCGGTTTTGGTGCCGACGATTACGTGACCAAGCCCTTCCATCGCGAAGAACTGGTGGCTCGCATCCACGCCGTTGTGCGTCGTTCGAAAGGCCACAGCCAATCGATCATCCGCACCGGCAAACTGGCAGTTAACCTCGACGCCAAAACCGTCGAAGTTGACAGCGCCCGCGTTCATTTGACGGGCAAGGAATATGCGATGCTCGAGCTGCTCAGCTTGCGCAAAGGCACAACGCTGACGAAGGAAATGTTCCTCAACCACCTGTATGGCGGCATGGACGAACCCGAGCTCAAGATCATCGACGTCTTTATCTGCAAGCTGCGCAAGAAGCTCAGCCATGCATGCGCCGGCGAAAACTACATCGAAACCGTCTGGGGTCGTGGCTACGTGCTGCGCGACCCCAATGAAGAAGCCGAAGCGGCGTAATCTTCTCTCACGCCTAAAAGGCTCCGAGGGGGCACGGCATTCGCCGCGATGTGCGGTCGCACTTGCGGATCGGTAATCCGTGATTCTCACTTACCCCTTGCGGGTCGTCGACGATCCGCGGCGGATGAATTGTCTACCTGGTTCGAAGACGCCCGGGGCCTTGCGGTCTCGGGCGTTTTCATTTCCCGTGTCGGCGTTGCCGCGTTTGTCATGCCTCAGTCCTCGCCTGAGGTTTTTCGCACCAG